>Ga0187892_10000033_pt1 | contig 281611 bp, 213 predicted proteins | sample MA1701073metaG_FD_139345 | JGI IMG/M metagenome (GOLD analysis project Ga0187892, IMG submission 139345) | Bio-ooze microbial communities from a basaltic lava cave in the Kipuka Kanohina Cave System on the Island of Hawaii, USA - MA170107-3 metaG ... | reverse complement strand
GGTGCTGATCGATTGCCAAGTACAACATCGTTTGGTCCTCCTCGGATTGACTGTTGGCGAGCACCATTGCTACGCCGTGTTTCAGTATCCAGGAGGACCGCTCTTTCATGGAATCAGACAGCTACGCTATCTGGGTGCCGCAGGCACAAGAGGCCCTACGCGCGATTCAACGCCGTGCCACCGGCATCATGCGCATTCGCCGCGGGCGCTCACAGACCAACGCGCCACGCTGGCAATAGGATGGTGTTATCCCGTCAAGTGCAAAAAGGATCGCGCGATGCACGATGTGTCGCTAGCATTTGTTTGGCATCAGCATCAGCCGTATTACCCCGATGACGTGGGGCAAGAGAACCCCATGCCGTGGGTGCGGCTGCACGCCACGAAGGACTACTGGGGCATGGCGATGCACTTGAAGGAAGTGCCAGAGCTGGCGGCCACTGTCAACCTGGTGCCGAGTCTGCTCGTGCAGTTGTCGGCCTACGCTGAGCAAGGCCACGAAGACGCGCATCTGCGTCTCAGCCGGCTGGCGGCCGACGAATTGACCGAGGAAGACACGCACGCCCTGCTCGATACCTTCTTTATGGCGAACCCCGACCAGATGATCCGGCCCCATGCGCGCTATCAGCAGCTTTATCAGAAGCGAGGGTTCGGGATCGACTCGGCCGCTCGAGCCGCGAAGCGGTTCACGAAGCAGGACCTGCTCGACTTGCAATGTTGGTCGAACCTGGCTTGGCTTCACGAGATCGCCTTTGAGCGAGACCGCGAATTGGCGGAGTTTCGAACGAAGGGACGCGGCTGGACGGAAAAAGAGAAGCTTTGGCTCCTGGAGCGGCAGCTCGAGCTGCTGCGGCAAGTGATCCCGCTGCACAAAGAACTGGCAGCGCGCGGTCAGATCGAGCTCACCACGACGCCGTTTTACCACCCCATTTTGCCTCTGCTGTGGGACAAGAGTCTCGCGCGGGCTGCAATGCCGGACGTCCGATTGCCGACGCAGTTGCAATCACTGGCCCTCGACGGACAGGCACAGATTGAGCGTGCCGTGGCCTATCACGAGCGAACCTTTGGCCAGCGGCCGCGTGGAATGTGGCCGTCCGAAGGCTCGGTCTGTCAGGGAATGATCCCGGCGATCGCGGCGGCCGGAATACGATGGATCGCGACCGACGAAGAAATCCTGTCCTGCTCCACCGACGGCTGGGTGGCACGCGATTCGCAAGGCTACCTCCGCAACCCCGAACTCTTGTACCGCCCCTGGCGCGTTGAGGAGAAAGGACACGCGCTGGCGATCGTCTTTCGTGACCACGCGATGAGCGACCAGATCGGGTTCCATTACCAGCGCTACGCGCCGGAACAGGCGGTGGATGACTTTGTCGGTAAGATCGAGGCGATCGGCCGCGCGACGACGGCCAACGCGCCGCATCGACCGACGCTGGTGAGCATCATTCTCGACGGCGAAAACTGCTGGGAGTATTATCCACGAGGGGGAGTTGATTTTCTGCGGCAGCTTTACCGGCGGATCGCGAAACATCCGAAGATCACGCCGGTGCGCGTGGGAGACTACCTGGAGCAACACCCCGCGACCGATCGGCTCACCCACCTCTTTCCCGGAAGCTGGATCAGGCACAATTTTGGCATTTGGATCGGCCATTCCGAGTGCAATGCGGCCTGGGACGCGGTGGCGGAGACGCGCGCACATCTGGAACAAGTGGCGCACGAGTCGAGCAAGCCGGCCGAGCCGATCAAGCAAGCTTGGGAGGAGCTTTACATCGCCGAAGGTAGCGATTGGTTCTGGTGGTTTGGCGATGAGCATTCGAGTGCTCAGGACAGCCTGTTTGACCGGCTGTTCCGCAAGCACCTGCAAAACGTGTATCTGATCCTGGGCGAAACGCCACCACACGGATTGGCCAAACCGATCAGCGAAGACCATGTGTCGCGCCGGCTGCACACCCAGCCGAGCGGGTTATTGAAGGTGAAGGTCGACGGTCGGCGAAGCTATTTCGAGTGGATCAACGCGGGTCATTACGTCGCCAGCCGCGGTCGTGGAACGATGGCGATGTCCGACGACGCGCTGTTCGCCGAGCTGCACTTCGGCTTCGATACCGAGCGGTTATTGGTACGGCTGGATGCGCACCGCGGGACGGCGCGCGAGCGATTGGCCGACGTCGATCGGCTGCGGCTGCGGTTCTTCCAGCCAGAGGGATTCGAGCTGATGGTGACAAATCCCGCGCAGGATGAACCAATCGCGCAGCTTTTCCATGACGATGTACTCGTGAGCGAGCCGCACGTGGAAGTCGCGGCCGAGCGGATTGTCGAGCTGGCGATTCCGTTTCGCAGTCTGGCGGTCTCGACCGACGACGCGGTGCAGTTCTGCATCGAGCTGTTGCGCCAGGAGCAGCCGCTGGAGAGAATTCCGCGCGAGGGAGCCGTCGAGTCGACCGTTCCGTCGAGCGAATTCGAGCAGATCATGTGGCAAGCGTAACTCGCCGCGTGATGCGGCCGGAAAGATCATGCCCGAGCTGCGCAAGGATCCGATCGTGGGCCGGTGGGTCATCGTGGCCAAGAGCCGCGCCAAGCGGCCTCACGACTTTGAGAGCACGCCCAGACTGCACGTCGGGCGGTTCTGCCCCTTCTGCGAAGGAAACGAGCATGCCACGCCTGGTGAGATCGCGGCCTACCGCGCGGCCGGATCGCCCGCCAACGGAGCAGGCTGGCGCGTGCGCGTGGTGCCGAACAAGTTCCCCGCCTTGGAGATCGAAGGGGACCTGCAACAGCGCGGGGATGGTATCTACGACATGATGCGCGGCGTGGGGGCGCACGAGGTCATCATCGAATCCCCGAGGCACTTGTTGAGCACGGCCGATCTGCCTGAAGACGCGGTGCGAGACGTGCTGGCCGCCTACCGCGACCGACTGCACGACCTGAAGCGTGACCGGCGATTGATTTACGGCATGATCTTCAAAAACGTGGGGGCCGCGGCCGGAGCCTCCCTGGAGCACACACACAGCCAGCTTGTGGTCACGCCCATCGTGCCCATCAATGTCCGCGAGGAGATGAGCGGGGCGTTGGAGTTTTACCGGTATCGCGGAAGATGCGTATATTGCGATATGATCCAGCAAGAGCAGGCGAGTGAACGGCGCATGGTGCTGGACACGCCGAGCTTCATGGCCTTTTGTCCCTTCGCCAGCCGCTTTCCGTTCGAGACCTGGGTGCTGCCTAAATCACATTCGAGCCACTACGAGAACATCGCCAAAGGGGCGATGGACGAATTGGCCGGCGTGCTAAAGCAGGTAATCGCCAAGATTGAGTTGGCACTCGACCGGCCGGCATACAATTACATCATTCATACCGCTCCCTTTGACACTCAAGAACTGGACCACTATCACTGGCACATGGAGATTATTCCGTGTTTGACGAAGACAGCCGGATTTGAGTGTGGCACCGGCTTTTACATCAATCCCGTGCCCCCGGAAGAGGCCTCCTCGTTCCTGCGCGAGGCCGAAGATGAGTCGGTGCGGCCGCAGACACTGCGGATTGGCGAATTGCGGTAAACTGCGCACTATTTTTGGCCGAAAAACTAATTGACGGCGCATCGATCGCGCCGTCCTAGAACTTATCCCCCCAACACGCACACGACCTGCCATGCCTCCATTGGTACGTTTAGTAATCCTGCTGCACGATCACCAGCCTGTGGGAAATTTCGATTATGTCATCGAGCAGGCCTATCAGGACAGTTACCGCCCGCTGTTGGACGTATTGAGGCGATACTCGAGTCTGAAGATCGCGCTACACACCAGTGGGGCGCTTGCCGAGTGGCTCGAGCAGCATCATCCGGATTATTTCGATGTGCTGTCGGAACTGGTCCGCGCCGGCCGGCTGGAAATCGTCGGCGGCGCGTATTACGAGCCGATCCTGTCGATGCTGTCGCCACGCGACCGCGTTGGCCAGATTCGCCGTTACACGCGCTGGCTCGAGGAGCGCACCGGAGCAAAGATTCGCGGCATGTGGCTGGCCGAACGCGTCTGGGAGCCGTGCTTCACCAGCGATCTGGTAGCGGCGGGAATCGAATATACGCTGCTCGACGATTTTCACTTCAAGAACGCCGGACTGAGCGAAGACCAACTTTGTGGGTACTATCTGACTGAGGACGACGGGCAACTGTTGAAGATATTCCCGGGCAGCGAGCGGCTGCGGTACTTGATTCCGTTCGGACCGCCTCAAGAAACGATCAACTATTTGCGCGGGATAGCCGAATCGCGTCCCGGCGCTGTCGTTGCCTTCGGCGACGACGGAGAAAAGTTCGGCACGTGGCCGGGCACCAAGGCACATGTCTACGACAATCGCTGGTTGGCGCAGTTTTTCGACGCCCTGACGGCCAACAAAAGCTGGCTCCAGACGATTACGCCGGCCGAAGCGCTCGAGCAGACGGCGCCGGTGGGCAAGGTCTATTTGCCAGACGGGAGTTACCGCGAGATGACCGAGTGGGCGCTCCCGGCGGAACAACTGGCCGACTATGAGGAGGCGCGTCACGAGCTGGAGCATGATCCGCGCTGGCCGCGCTTGCAACGATTCGTCCGGGGTGGATCGTGGAGAAACTTTCGCGTCAAGTATCCCGAAGCCGATGAAATGTACGCGCGCATGACCATGGTGAGCCGCCGGCTTCAGTCGGCCGTGGATCGCGGCGCCGCGGGCGAGCTGATCGACGGCGCGCGCTCGGAGCTGTATCGCGCGCAGTGCAACTGCGCCTACTGGCACGGCGCGTTCGGTGGAATCTATCTGCCGCACCTCCGCAATGCCGTGTACGCCCACTTGATTGCCGCCGACAACCTGCTCGATCAGGCCGCGCGCCGCCCCGCCGAGTGGGTCGAGATTTCCGGCAGCGACTTTAACCTCGACGCTCGGCAGGAAGTGCAGCTTGTCAATGAGTCGTTGATGGCACTGGTGGCGCCGGCGCGCGGCGGCGAGCTCTACGAGCTCGACGTGCGTTCGATCTGCCACAATCTGTTGGCCACCCTCGCGCGCAGGCCGGAGGCCTATCATCGGAAAATCCAGGCCGCCGCTCAGACGGAAACGAGCGACGTGGCCAGCATCCACGAGCGCGTGGTCGTGAAACAACAGGGGCTTGGCCAGCGGCTGCAATACGATGCCTATCGGCGCAAGAGCTTGATCGACCACTTCTATGACGCCGACGTGCGCCCGAGCGATGTGGCTGCCGGCGAGGCGCCCGAACGGGGCGACTTTGTGCTCGGCGTGTATGACGCGCGAATTCGGCGCGGTCCGGACCGAGTGCAGGCGGTGCTGGCGCGGCGCGGCGAGGCGTGCGGCCAACCGATTCTGATCACCAAGACGATTGCGCTGGATGCCGGACGCTCGGCATTGGAAATCACGTACGCCATGGAAGGAGTCCCCGCGGATTTTTGCGGTCGCTTTGCCGTGGAATTCAACTTCGCGGGCCTTCCGGCCGGCGCCGACGACCGTTATTTCTACGTTCTGGATCAACACCCCTTGGGTCAGTTGGGCAGCCGCCTGGCGCTGAACGAAACGCTGGGGCTTGGCCTGGCGGACGAGTGGTTGGGAATTGGCCTGGGTCTGCGCGTATCGCGCGCCGCGGGCTTCTGGACGTTTCCGATCGAGACGGTCAGCGGGTCGGAGGCCGGCATCGAGCTGATCCACCAGTCCGTGGTCGTCATGCCGCACTGGCTCGTCCAGCCCGACGCGGAGGGCCGGTGGCAGGTGTCGATGACGCTGTCGATCGACACCTCGCTTGCCGAGAGCCGGCGAGAGCCAGCCCCGATGGCAGTGGCCGCGCGGTAGAACCGCCGATGCGACCGCCGCACGCCACGGCGTGTGGCTGGGGAAAAGGCCGAAGGCCGTGCCCCAGAAGGAGCCGCCGGGCGCCACGGCGCGCGAAGCAACAGCGGTTCGCCTATTTCACGCGCTCCGGCACCGTGACGACACGCAGCCGCTGCGGATAATCTCCCACCGCCACCTGTTTGACCTCGGTCAGCTCGTCCATCCGGATGACAGAAAACGTGTCGGACATCCGGTTGCTCACATAGGCGAACTGGCCGGCGGAATCGAAGCCAATCCAGTTGGGCTCCTTGCCGACGGGAATCGACTTCACCAGTTCAAGCTCTGGCAGTCGGTACACGCACACCTGGTGGGCGGCACTACACGCCGCGAGCAAATGCTTCTCGTCCGGCGAGATCTCGAGCCCATGGTTATACGTATGCGGATAGAACTCCGGCAGCTCAATGTCCGGTGGCAGCGAGGGTAGATCGACTTGCCGGATGATCTTTCGTTGCTCGAGGTCGACGACCTGAAAGCCGTTGAGCCGCGAAAGCTGGACAAAGAGCCGCTTCTCGTCGGCCGTCATGGCGAACGGCCGTACGCCGTCGCCAAACGCGATTCGGCCAATCGGCATCCGCGAGGCAACCTCGTAGACGACGATCATGTCCATCAGCATCGAGCCGACGTAGAGACGCCGGCCGTTGGAAGAAAGTCGCGTGCCGTGCGTTCCCATCGGGGCGGGCAGGTGGTGCACGACCTGACGCTTTGCAATGTCGACGATCGCCACGTACATGCGGTCGAACAGCGGCACGAACAGCCAGCGGTCATCGGCCGAGACAGTCATGTGATGCGGCCAGCCGTCGATCGGCACGCGCCACAGCACCTCTTCGGTTTGGGTGCTTACGGCGACTATTTCCCCCGAATTCCCAGCTCGCTTCGACAGCGGGTGCCCCATGCTCTCGACGCGATTCACATAGATCACGCGCCCATCGATCGACGCGGCCACGTCATCCAGATACTTGCCGATCTCGATCGTGCTCGTGACCTCGTGCGCGGGAATGCTGACGACCGAAACGGTGCCGCTGTCGGTGTTCTCTAGAAAGACGAACTCACTGAAATCGGCGGCGCGCGCCGTCGGCATCCAGCACGCAGCAAGGCTGCTGCTTGAAATGAGCAAAACGATCGTCAGACGGAACGATCGCACCTCGAGGCAACTGCAACCGCGCATTATTCTCATCTCAAGCCGGCATCGTCCTCTTCGCGCGGTTTCGCGGCCGGTTTCGTGGTTGGTTTCGCGGTCTTTCAGGCGGTGACGACGGCGGAGCTTGCTGAACGTTCCACTTGTCCCACAGCGCCTGCAGTTCCGCGACCTTTTCTGGGCGCGCCGCCGCAAGGTTCTTCGACTCGGCGATATCGGCGCCCAGGTTGTACAGTTCGGGCGTCGGGCCGCCTTCGCGAGCGACCACCAGCTTCCAGTCGCCGTGGCGGATCGCCCACTGTTCGCCAAATCGCCAATAGAGCGTCTCGTGCGGCCGGTCGGACTGCTCGCCTGTGAGGAAGGGCAAAAGATTCACGCCGTCGAGCTGCCAGGCCGGATCGGCCGTCACGCCGGCCGCCGCCATTGCCGTCGGCAGGATGTCAAGCTGGATGACCGGATGGTCGTAGGTTTTGCCGGCCGGGATCGTGCCTTTCCATTGCATGCAGAACGGCACGCGCACGCCGCCTTCCCAGGTGGTGGCCTTGAAACCACGCAAAGGCCCATTGCGAGAGGTCGTGTTCTTCGTCGGGCCGCCATTGTCGGAAAGGAAAACAACGAGCGTCTGATCCTCTTGGCCCAGCTCTCGCACCTTCCCCAGCACGCGCCCGATTGCATCGTCCATCGCCGACATCATGGCCGAAAAGGTCCGGCGTTTTTCGTCCGCCACGTCGGCGAATCGTGCGAGGTATTTTGGCGGTGCCTCGAGCGGCGCATGCTGTGCATTGAAGGGGACGTAAAGAAGCCAAGGGCGGTCCCGGTGTTTTTCAATCCACTCCACGCAACGGTCCGCATACGCATCGGTCGTGTAAAACGTGTCGTCGGCTACCTCCTGAACGTCGGCCGACACACGCGAATCGACAAACGCCGTGGGGTGAAAGAACGGCGTATTGGCCAGCGTGCCGTAGAACTCGTCGAAGCCGCGACGCACGGGCCGGTATTGTGGGCCATCGCCCAAGTGCCATTTGCCGACGGCCGCAGTCGCGTAGCCCAGCGCCTTGAGGCGGTCCGCCAGTGTCGATTCCTGTAGCGACAGCCCGCTCTGCCGCGCTACGCTGTTAAATTCGTGCCCGAACCGCGTCTGGTAGCGTCCGGTGAGTAATCCCGCTCGCGTCGGGCTGCAATACGGCCCCGAAACGTAGCCCTGCGTGAAGCGGACACCGCCTGTGGCAATCGAGTCGATGTTCGGCGTCGGAATGTCGGTCGCCCCCTGGAATCCAAACTCGCCGTAGCCGACGTCGTCGCACAAAAAGATCAGCACGTTGGGTCTCTGCTCGGCGCCGGCGGCGCTTGTCCTGGCAAGCGCAGTCGTCGAGACGAGTACCATCGCAGTGAGAACGAAGCGATTCATGGCACCATGCTCCAGAAGATGTGGCTCAACTTGTTGCGGACCGCGCTGCGCCTGTCGTATAACTGCCCCAGTCGGGGAGCGCGCTTGCGAGCCGCCGGCTTTGTGCCCGCGCGGATCAACCACCCCGCTCGCAATCGCCCAGCGTGGTCAGTTTAACGGCCGTTGACCGGCAAGGCCACAAGGGCGACCGCCTTCGGCCCGTTCGCACGTCTGCGGCCATTACTCGAGGAACCCATCGATGAAAGCAATCCTCGCTCGTGAGCTTGGCGACCCACACGTCCTGAAGGTCGAGGAGGTCGATCGCGCGCGGCCGCTCTCTGGCGAGGTCCTGATCCGTGTTCGCACCGCCGCGCTCAATTATCCCGATTATCTGATGCTCAAAGGTCAGTACCAGGTGCAGCCGCCGCTGCCTTATACACCGGGTTTTGAGCTGGCGGGTACCGTCGACGAGCTTGGACCGGGTGTGACAGGGGTCGAGCTGGGATCGCGCGTCATGGCGCAATGCAACATCGGCGCGCTGGCCGAATTTGCAGTTGCCCCGGTGAACTCGGTCTTTCCGATTCCTGATGGCTTCAGTGACGACCAGGCGGCGGCCTTTCCGCTTGTCTACCAGACGTCGTATTTTGGACTGGCCTACCGCGGTCAATTGCAGCGTGGCGAGCATGTGCTGGTGCATTCGGCGGCCGGCGGCGTGGGGCACGCGGCGGTGCAGATTGCGCGAGCAATGGGGGCCGGCAAGATCATCGGTACGGCCGGGTCGGATCAGAAGCTCGACGTGATTCGCCAATGCGGCGCGGACGTGGCGGTGAACTACCGCACCGAGGACTTCGTGGAGATCGTCAAGCGCGAAACCGGCGGCCACGGGGCGGATTGTGTCTACGACCCCGTGGGTGGCGAGGTCTGCGAGCGGAGCACCAAGTGCATCGCCTTCGAGGGCCGGCTGGTGATCATCGGCTTCACCAGCGGCGCGTTCCCGGCGCTACGCGCCAACCACATCCTGATCAAGAACTACAGCGTCGTGGGATTGCACTGGGGTTATTATCGGCAGATGAAACGCGAGGCGATCGAGCGCGGCTGGCGCGAGCTGTTGGCGCTCATTCCGACCGGCCGGCTGCGCCCAGTAATCGGCGCCCGGTACGCGATGCACGAAGCCGCTGCGGCCCTCGAGCATCTGGCGTCGCGTAGCGCCGTCGGCAAGATCGTGCTCTACTGGTAGCGGAGGATTGGGCCATGTGTGTCGACCGAGTGCGTCGTCCTTGGCGGCTGTCGACGATTCTTTCGCGCGCGGCCGTTGTCGCAATCGCGGTTTCATGCAGCCTTGTCGGTCGCCAATGGCCGGTTGCGGCGGCCGCGGCCTGGCCGGACGAGCTGGTGAAATCGGTCACGATCCACCGCGACGACTTCGGTGTGCCGCACATGAATGCCAAGACCGACGCGGCCGCCGTGTTCGGCTTCGCCTATGCGCAGGCGGAGGACTATTTCTGGCAGATTGAAGACACCTACCTGCAGTGCATCGGCCGATATGCCGAGGTGGTCGGCGAGCGCGGTCTTACCTCCGATCTGGTGAATCGCAGCTTCGAGATCGCGCGACGCTCGCAGGCCGACTTCCCGAACTTGGAGCCGAAGCTGCAAGAGATCTGCGCCGCCTATACGGCAGGTTTGAACTACTACCTCGAGCATCATCCCGAAACGAAGCCGCGGCTGCTCGCTCACTTCGAGCCGTGGCACGTGTTGGCGTACGAGCGCCACATGATGCTCGATCGGCTCTATGGCTGCTCGCACGCCTCGCGCGACGATCAGCGGCAGTGGTTGGATGAAATCCGTGCGGCCACCGGTTCAAACGCCTGGGCGATCGGCCCCAGTAAAACAAAGAACCGCACGACGATGCTCTTCATCAATCCGCATCAGCCCTGGTTCGGCTCCGGCCAGTTCACCGAGGGGCACGTGCGCAGCGACGAGGGATGGAATTTCTCCGGCTCGACCTTCTTCGGCGGGCCCTTTCCCACGATGGGTCACAACGAGCACCTCGGCTGGGCGCACACGGTCAACGAACCCGACGTGGCCGACTTGTATCGGCTGACGTTCGATGATCCGGCGAATCCGCTCAACTACCGCTACGGCGACGGCTATCGCACCGCCGACCAATGGCAGGAGACGATCCGCGTGCGGACGCACGAGCGCGTCGAGGAGCGAACCTACACCTTCCGCAAGTCACACTACGGCCCGATCGTGGCCAAGGAGGACGACAGGCACCACATTGCTGCCGCGATCTCGCGGCTGTTTGACGGCAGCCGCATGCGGCAGGCGCTCGCCATGACCAAGGCCAAGAATCTCGACGAGTGGTACGCGGCGATGGCCGGCCTGAATCTGCAGATGTTCAACACGGTCTACGCCGACGATGGCGGCAACATCCTCTATATCTACAACGGAACGATCCCGCGGCGCGACGCGCGGTTCGACTGGACGCGGCCGGTCGACGGCGGCGACCCGCGGACAGAGTGGCAGGGCCTGCACGCGATTGGCGAGCTGCCACAGGTGCTCAATCCGCCGTCCGGCTACGTGCAGAACTGCAATTCGACGCCGTTTACCACCACCGACGATGGGAATCCGTTCGCGGGCGATTTTCCGCCATACATGGTCGAAGAGAAGCAAGAGGACGATCGACGCGCTAAAGTCTCGCGGCTACTCTTGCGCGAGGCTTGCGACGTTACGTTCGACGACTGGCATCGGTTGACCTACGACACGACGCTCTACTGGCCGCGGAACGAGCTGCCACGGCTGCGGCGCGAGTTTGCGCGGCTCGAGCGCGAGGATCCCAGCCTGCACGAGCGCGCCAGGCCGTACATCGAGCACCTGCTCGATTGGGATTGCCGCGGCACGGTGGAATCAACCGCCACGACGCTTTGCGTCCAGTGGTACGAAGAGCTGTACGGCCGCGGCTACCCGGTCGAAACGCTCAAAAGCGAGTTCGTCCGCGAGCCGGCGGCAAAGTTCGCTGCACTGGTGACCGCTGCCGATAAGCTCAAGGCGCTCTACGGCGACTGGCGCGTACCTTGGGGAAGCGTGAACCGCATGCAGCGGCACGCAAACGTCGCCGATCCCTACGCCGTGCCGTTCCAGGATTCGCTGCCCAGCATTCCCTGCGCCGGCGTGCCCGGGCCGTTGGGCGTGGCGTTCACCACCTATTACCTGCCCGCCGCGGGCGAGCGAAGGAACCGCTATGGCATTGGGGGCGGCTCGTTCATGGGCGTCTACGAGTTCGGCGAGCAGGTTCGCGCCGCCACGATCCTCCAATTCGGCCAGAGCGCCGACCCCAATTCACCCCATTACTTCGATCAAGCGCAGCTCTATTCGCAGCAGCGCTACAAACCCGCCTGGTATCATTGGGACGACGTGCTCGCGCACAGCGTACGACACTATCACCCAGGTGAAGACGGTTCAGATTGACGTTCGCGCATCGTGTGCCGCACACGCCCCTCCCCCTCTCCATCTCCCTTCCCCTCCCGTACATGGGCGCAATGATTCGTTTGCGAAAAATAGGGGCTCTTTGTCTCGATTTCATCCGCTGCGCGAACCGAATGCCATTGGCCGTGTCGATGTCAGATTGCCCCTGTGTTTGCACGGTCGCAGGTGGCACGTAGGATGGTATGCCGGTTTACCGGGGCGCGGCTCACAGTCGCAGGCTATTTGCCTGCACAAACATGTCAAACAACCGACAAGCGACTCTCTGTCCGGCCCAGCAGCGCGCCTATGATTGGTGCCTCCAGACCTTGCCGATCGGAAACGTGTTCCACCTTTGGGCGCGGCCGGGTCGCGGCCGGAGCACCGTTTTGGCGGCGCTGCACCGCAAGCTGGGCGGCGCGCTGTTAGGTGTCAAGGATTTCGTCGAGGCGGTCCAACGGCGGCATCCACTGGCATTAGAGGAGGCGCTACAAGAGGTAATGCTGGGGGCACTCGCCCAGCACGATCATGTGATCGTGGACGACTTGCACGTCGCCACGGCGGTCATGAACGGCTGCGGCTACTACCCGCGCTCAGGATTGCTCGACGTTCCGCTGACGATTCTGGCCACGTACGCGGCCGACGGCGGCAAGAGGCTGATTGTGGGCACGGACGGCTCGCTGGGCGACCCGTTGCGCGAACGGTGCTATGCGTTTCGGATCGACAATTTTGCGCCGGATGACTACCGGTGGCTGTGCGACACGTTTCTCGGTTCGGTCATGGCCGCTCGACTCGATTTCGAGAAAGTGTTTCGTTTCGCCCCTAAGTTGAACGCGCACCAGTTGAAGTCGGCGTGTGCCTGGTGCCGTTTTGCGGAGCAAGTGACGACCGACGGGTTGATTGAGTATCTGCGCTCGCAGCAGTTGACGAGCAACGTCGAGCTGGGTGAGGTAACCGACGTCGACCTGCGCGAGCTAGAAGGGGTTGACGACGTGATCCAAAGCCTCGAGGCGCACATCGCGCTACCGCTGGAAAATGACGAGCTGGCGACCGAGCTGGGCGTCAAACCCAAGCGCGGCGTACTGCTGGTTGGCGCGCCAGGGACCGGCAAAACCACCGTTGGCCGCGCTCTGGCACACCGGCTCAAGGGCAAGTTCTTTCTGATCGACGGGACGTTCATTTCGGGCACACATGACTTTTACAACAAGGTGCATCGCGTCTTTCATTACGCCAAGGAGAACGCCCCTTCGGTCATCTTTATCGACGACAGCGACGTGATTTTCGAGGATCGGCAGGAGCACGGCCTGTATCGTTATTTGCTGACGATGCTCGACGGGTTGGAAGGGAAGAGCGCCGGTCGCGTGTGCGTGATGATGACGGCAATGGATGTGGGAAACTTGCCGCCGGCGTTGATTCGCTCGGGGCGCATCGAGCTGTGGCTAGAAATGCGCCTGCCCGATGAAGCGGCTCGAATGCGGATTCTAAAGCGGCATATTGGCGCTGCCCCCGACCCGCTCAATCAGGCCAATGTCGCGCGCGTCGCGGAATCGAGCGATCAGTTTACCGGCGCCGACCTGAAGCGGACTGTCGAGGACGGTAAGGCTCTGTACGCGTTCGACCGCGCGGCGCGCTGCCGAATGAAACCCGTCACGGACTATTTTCTCGCCGCGGTCGAAGCTGTTCGTGCCGGTAAGCAAAAATATGCCGAAGCCGAAGCGCGTGCCAACGCTCACCGCACCGGGCGACCGGTCTGGTTCAATCCATATTCCCATGCCGAATATTGCGAAGGGGATGACGACCGTTGAGCCACGGCATGCGTATCGACCGCCGTAAATTGATGGCCGCCGGCGCGGTCGGTCTTGTCGCCGCGCGTGATGTCGTGTCCGGGGCCGGGGAAACGGTATCGCGTGTCGCCTCGTCGCTCGTGATCACCGGCCTTCGCGTCACGCCGATCGCGCTGCCCGACCCGCCGATTCTGGCGGCCAGCGGCTGTCATGGGCCGTATTTTCTGCGGAACATCGTGGTGCTGGATACCGACGCCGGCATTACGGGCATTGGCGAAACGCATGGGGGCGAGGACGTCACGGGCGCTTTGGAGGCGGCACGTGAACTGGTCATCGGAAAGAGTGCCTTCAGCTACCGGCAATTCGCTCGTGAACTAGAGCGCGCCAGCATGTCGGCTTACGCGGGCATCGAGCTGGCGTGTCTCGACGCCTGCGGTCGCGCCACGGGTCGGCGGCTGTGCGAGCTTTTGGGCGGGCCTGTCCGAGAGGAAGTGGACTTTGCCGCCTATCTTTTCTATCGCTACGCGGCCGATCATCCTAAGCTGCTGGCCGATCCGCGGCTCGTCGACCAGCGCGGCCGCGGCGACCTTGCGCTCGACGACTGGGGCGAGGTCCGCACGCCCGAGGCGATGGTCGAGATGGCGGCGCGGTTTCACCAGCGCTGGGGCTTCCGTGTGCTGAAGCTCAAGGCTGGCGTGCTGTCGCCCGATGCGGAATTGGCGACGATGCGCCAACTTAACGAGCGGTTCGAGGGCAAGTTTCCCTTGCGAATCGACCCCAACGGCCGCTGGAGGGTCGAGACCGCGATCCGCATCGGCCGCGAGCTCAAGAATGTCGCTTTGGAATACTATGAGGATCCGGTGAACAGCCAAGAGGCGATGGCCGCGGTCCGCAAGGCCACCGGCCACGTGATGAGCACGAACATGTGCGTCACCAGCTTTTCGCACATTCCCGAGGCGCTGCGCCTCCAGCCGGTGGATGTCGTCTTGTGCGACCACCACTACTGGGGCGGGATTCCCGCCTGCCAGGCGCTGGGGCAGATTGCCGAAACCGTCGGCTGGCGACTCAGCCAGCACAGCAACAACCACGCCGGCATCACGATGGCGGCCATGATTCACGTCGCGGCCGCGATTCCACAACTCACGCTCGCCAGCGACACGCACTATCCCTGGCTCGTCGAGGGCGCCGATATCATCGAGGGCCCGAACTTGCGAATCGAAAACGGAAAAATGAAAGTCCCCGACCGTCCCGGCGTGGGTGTGGACCTCGACCGCGACAAACTGGCCAAGGCGCACGAGACCTACCAGCGCTGCGGCATGCGCCGCCGCGACGACGCGGCGACCATGCGGCTGGTGGAACCGCAATGGCACGGCGCCCCGTTTTGAAATCCGTGGGTCCGCGATCGGCCGATTCGCCCGAGCCGGCAGGCTCCATTGCCAAGGGGGCGGAGTTGAGGATAATAAGGTCACCATGGATGAGCTAATCAGGCGACTTCGAGGCCTGCCCAAGGGCTCCCTCGTCTGTCAGGGTGGGATCATCCCATTACCCGAACTCGTCCGTGAAAAGGGTGGGCCCCCATTTCGGCCGATGGTGGCGCTGTGGGCCGAGCCTGAATCGAGATCCGTTCACTGCGGTGGGTTTCTTTCAGCGGGTGACGATGTACTTCGCGCCGCGCTCGAGACGCTCGGCGAGTTTGTCCAAGAAGTTTTCGACAACGAGGTTTGCCCCGGCTGCCTGGAGGTTCGCGATCCGACCCTGGCGGAGTACCTGCGAAACCAATTAGCAGACGCGTGCATCGAGGTGCGCGTGGCGGATGAGTTGTCGGGGTTCGATCAGGCGGCGGCCGAGCTTTGTTCGCTCGTCGAGTCGCGCTCCAGTGGTCCCCCCGGCATGATGTCGGCGCGCGGAATGACCGTCGATCGGCTGAGATCCTTTGCCGACGCCGCCGCCACGTTTTACCGTGCGGCGCCATGGCGATATCTGGCCGACGTCGACCTGATTCAGATCGAGTCGCCAAAGGCTCCACGCGGGATGGCTTTCTGCGTTGTATTGGGTGCGGGAGGCTGCGAGTTCGGGCTGGGCCTGTATCCGAGTCGCGATAGATTCGAGCAATTCCTAAGAGCCGCACATGAGCCTGTGCGCGACGCCAGTCTGGGTGCTGGGCTGTCGCATGTCACGTTCGAGGCGTTGAACGACTTGCCCATCGACGATGCGGCACTGTGGATCGAGCACCAGTTGCCCGCGGCTGGCGAGCGCGCCTACCCGATCGTCCTGAAGCACCTCGTTCCAGGAAAGACAAAGCGACCGTCATCGCAGGAGCTGACCTTCCTGGAGGGACTTTTTCGATCGCTCGCCGCCGCGAGCGAGGAGGAAATTGACTCGGGGCGGTTTCGCAAAGAGATCACCACCCACGACGGGGCAATTGCATTCACGCTCGCCCTGCCCGATCTGCTGGCCCCCCCTTCGCCGCGTCAGTGGATGGATCGCGGATTCGTTCCCGACCGTCGATCGCACGAGCGAATGTTTGCCGATGTGGAGCGCTACTTTCAGGAGCATCCCACGGCGGAAGGGGATATTGGCGAAGTCTTGAACCGGCTGTTTACCGGTCGGTCGCTGGACAATCCGCTGACGCAACCGCGCACGAGCGCCGAGCAGGCGCGAGAGCTGTGTTTTCTGGCCGTCGACACGCGGGGGCGCCGGCGCGTGCAGTTGGCACGGCAGGCCCTGCAACTTGACCCCCAGTGCGCCGACGCCTTGGTCGTTCTGGCTGAGGTCGCCGGCACGCTCGATGAGCGGCTCGCTTATTATCGTCAAGCGATGGAAGCGGGACAAAAGACGCTTGGACAAAAGTTCTTCTCGGAGAATGTCGGGCACTTCTGGGGAATCTCGTCGAGCCGCCCCTACATGCGAGCTCGGTTCGGGCTGGCGGAATCGCTGGCGGCAACGGGACGCATCGACGAAGCCATTGAGCATTACCAGGAGCTGCTGCGCCTGAATCCCAACGACAATCAAGGGGTGCGCTATGTCCTGTTGCCAAAGTTGATGTCGACGGGCCGCGATGTCGAGGCCGCGCGCTTGTTGAAGCAGTTCGACGAAGAGACGGCCAACTGGACCTACGCACGAGCGCTGTTGGCGTTTCGGCTCAGCGGCAACTCCAAGGCCGCCAACCGCGAGCTGCGCGAAGCGCTGCGCGTGAACGCGCACGTATTGCCGCTCCTGACGTCCGACGAACCGGTCCCGCAGCCGCAGCGTTACTCGCTGGGTAGTTTCGAGGAAGCTTGCTGCTGCGTGGAAGAGCTGCGGCCTGCATTTCAAGCCACGCCGGGGGCACTTGATTGGGTTGACGAAATATGGCAGCAGCGTGAGAAAGTGCTCGACAAACTGCGGCGCGAAAAGCGACGCAAGCAGCGCGCTCAACAAAAAAAACGCAAGCGGAAGTAAACGGTGCGTGCCAGGCGGCAGGGCCCGTTGGTTCCGACTTTTGCGTTAGTACGCTCGACCGAGCCGCCGCCGAAATGGAAGCGCTCGGGCGAGATGCGCAAAACGGCTAGCCGAGCGGCATTTCGGTTTGGTATGCTAGGAGCAGCCGAGGTCCCTCCTTCTTAATCCAAGTGCCATAGGAGTCACCTGATGTCCCGCAGCGCCATCTCGCGACGCCGTTTTCTAGAAGACTCGATACTGGCGACCACTGCCTCCATGACGGCAGGGGCCATGACGGCTGCGGCCGCGACCGCCGCCGGCCGCACCGTGTTGGCCGATGAACCGCAGAGCACCAGCCCCAACGAAAAGCTGAGCGTGGCAGTAATCGGCGTCCGCGGACGCGGGTCGAGCCATGTCGAGGCCTTCTCCGGCCGGTCCGATACCGAGGTTACGTACATCTGCGATGCCGACGAGAACCCCGGCCGGAAGCGCGCCAAGGACGCCGCCTCGCGCCAAGGACGCGAACCAAAGTTCGTCAGCGACATGCGCGAAATCTTTGACGACAAGTCCGTGGACATCATTAGCACCGCCACCCCCAACCATTGGCACGCACTGTGTTCCATCTGGGCCATGCAGGCCGGCAAGGATGTATACGTCGAGAAGCCGGTCAGCCACAACGTGAGCGAGGGACGTCGCATGGTCGAGGCGGCGCGCAAGTACGGTCGCATTTGCCAGACCGGAACGCAAAGTCGGTCGAACGCCGGCATGATCGCCGCGATCGAATATTTGCACTCGGGCAAGCTGGGCGAGATTAAGCTTGCTCGCGCGCTGTGCTACAAGCTGCGCCCGTCGATCGGCCCGAAGGGAGATTACCCGGTTCCGGCCAGCGTGAACTACGACCTTTGGCTTGGTCCCGCGCCGACCAAAAGCCCTCCGCTCACACGGCGTAGCCTGCACTACGACTGGCACTGGATGTGGGACTACGGCAATGGCGACCTGGGGAATCAGGGCATCCACCAGATGGACATCGCGCGCTGGGGGCTGGGTGTGGACAATCTCGGCCAGTCGGTGCTCAGTTACGGCGGCCGCCTCGGCTACGAGGACGCTGGCGAAACGGCCAACACCCAGGTGTGCATCCACGACTATGGCAAGCAACGGCTCGTCTTCGAGGTGCGCGGCCTGCAAACCCCGAAGCTCAAGGGGGCCGACGTCGGCAATATCTTCGAGGGAAGCGACGGTTACCTGGTGATGACCAGTTACTCGGGCGGCGTGGTGTTCGATCCCGAAGGGAAGACGGTCACGCAGTTCAGCGGCGGCGGGGACCATTTTGGCAATTTCCTCAACGCCGTCCGTAGCCGGAAGGTCGAGGACCTCTCGGCCGACATCCTCGAAGGGCACCTGTCGAGCGCACTCTGCCACTTGGGCAATATCTCCTACCGGCTCGGTGAGTCGATCCCGCTCGCCGAGCTGAAGGAACGCCTTGGCGATGATGCGGAGGCGCAGGAGACGCTCGCGCGGTTCACCGAGCACCTGGCCGCGAACAAGGTGAAACTCGAGTCGACGCGAGTTCATTTCGGCGCGCGGCTCGCGATCAATCCGGAGTCGGAGTCGTTTGTTGGTAACGCGCAGGCGGACCAGATGCTCACGCGCGAGTACCGCGTGCCGTTCGTCGTCCCTGCGGCCGGTGAGGTGTGAGCCGAGCAGGGGATCTCGAGGCGTCTTTCGGGCCGCGGATTCTTTACGAGGACGGGCCGGTGCTCGTGGTCCTGAAGCCGGCGGGGCTTGCGACGCAGGCCCCGCGCGCGTTCGACAGCCTCGAGCGCCGCATCAAGGCGTTTCTCAAAGAGCGCGACGCGAAGCACGGCCGCGTGTATCTTGGGGTGCCACACCGCCTCGACCGGCCGGTCTCAGGGGCGATGGTCTTCGCAAAGCATTCGCGCGCTGCGCGGCGCCTTTCGCGGCAGTTCGAGCGCCGCGAGGTTCGCAAGATCTACTGGATGTGCGTCTCGGGCGAAGTGGCGCCGCCGTGCGGCATTTGGACCGATTGGCTGCGGAAGGTCCCCGGTGAAGTCCGTGCCGAAGTCGTCGAGCCCAATCACCCAGACCGCCAGCGCGCGATCTTGCATTACCGCACGCTTGGAGTCGCCGGCTTCGTCACATGGCTGGAGATCGAACTCCAGACGGGCCGCATGCACCAGGTTCGCATCCAGGCTGCAAGCCGCGGCTGGCCTGTCTTGGGCGATGCGGTATACGGATCGCAAGTGCCCTTCGGCCCGGCCACCGATGACGTGCGCGCACGTCAGATCGCGCTGCACGGCCGCAGCCTCTCGTTTCGTCACCCCATGAGCGGTGAGAAGGTTCACGTGACCGCTGATGCCGATAGCGCCTGGCACGCGCTTGGCGTGCTGGTCCCTCCGTAGGGCAGGCCGAGTCCGCAGGGCGGGTCGACGGGCACCCGCGCTAGCTGGTCGGCGAGGTACGCCGCTCTTTCTTGCTGCATCATGCCGCTCGATCAGCAGCACGTCGCGATGAAGAACCACAAGCTACACTTGTCCAATGATTCTCTCGGCTCGCAATTCCCTCATTCACTCGTGACAGGAGACAAAATATGTACGCAACGCTGTTCTTGCTCACGTCAGCGCTAGCCGCTCCGCTGGACTGCGCGCCGACAGCACATTTCGCGAGCGGCGCCCTCTCGGCGCCCGTCATTCGACATTTCGAGCGGCGGGACGAGGACGATTACCGCCGAGCCAACTGGGAGCGGTTCTGCGGCCAGCTCGATCGCGCCTGGGCCGAGTATCGCAACGCCGGGTCGACGCGCGAGGCGTTCTAGCGCTACCAGCGCAAAGCGAAGCTCATCCGCTACGAGTACCTGGGCTGCGATCCGTACCTGGCGCCGTTCGTCCGCTGAGCACAGACGAACCAACAACGTTATTCGTCGCGATTGCTTGCGCGCGAATACGGCGTCGATCGTGCCGATCTAGGGCAACGAGTTTGCCTCATCGCCGTCGATTGTCGCGGCCGCCTTCCATACGGCCAGGTCGATCGAATCAAGCACGAACCGAACGGCTCCGTCCGCCAGCAACACGTTCACACCCCCTGGGTGCCAACTTCGCGCAGTCCGCCATCCGTACGGCGTGAAGCGCGTGGTGACGCTGCCCGACGGGACTACGCCCAGGCAATCGGGCGACTGCGAATTCGGCGGCAAATAGTGGTTGTAAAGTGCGCAGCGAAACTCGCCATTGGCCCATGAGAAGCCGCGCGGATCGCTCACATTCCATTGCGTAGTCAGTCGGCAAAACTCTTGCGTTAAGGGAGCTCCAGCCACGAACTTGTATTCGAGCTGCGGATCATGTGTTCCGGTATGCACCTGTCCCAATGTGCTCTCGGATGCGATCGCTGTATTGCTCAGCCCGTCGCTCACCTCTGCCGCACGCGTTTGCGAGTTTACAAAAAACACCCCGTCGCTCGAAAGCGGTGAGCCTCCATTGTCTCCCGTGCCGCCGCACATCGCATAGTTCGTCGGGCCAAACGCCTCGGTAACACGGCGTCCAATGTCGCTGGGACACAGAAATACCGGCAGCAATTGCTTGACTGCGTCTCGGTTCTGGACTGTGATCGCAAACGTGGGGCCGTAAAGCGGCGCCGATAAGTCAAGCGAGTTGAACGCGACAGAGTTACCTAGGAACGGCATAAGTTTTGCGAGTGCCGACCAGCGGTAGAACGTCCAGGGAGTAGCCGGTGCGGATGCATATTCTTGCGCGACAGATCCCGAAGGAAAGTGCCCGCGCAGCTCGATGTGGTCGTGAACGGCGACGCCGATTTGTCGCAGATTGTTGCCGCACGACGCGCGGCGCGAACTCTCGCGAGCCGCCTGCACCGCGGGAAGGAGAAGCGCGACGAGAATACCGATGATCGCAATTACGACGAGCAGTTCGACCAGCGAAAAGCCTAGTCGCCATGCCGCGGCTTTGTTCGTTTTCGCAGGCCGATTTCGCACCGAGATTCTCCGGTTCGACGACGGCGCCGCCCCACAACTCTCGCGCAGCGCCCAATTGACGCCGGCATGCAAAGGCCTCGCGCGAGGCGACCATAAATAGGTCGTTATGAACTACGCCGCCATGCCGTGATCGTCACCATCAAAATCGCCGCGATTGCGAGCGATAGCGTGCTCGGCTCGGGCACGGCCGTCGTCGACACCGCGGCGGCAGCCAATGTGGAGTCGCCGCCCGAGCCAAAGTTTGCCTGAAGGATCAGAAAGTCTTGAAAATCGACATCGCCGTCCCCGTCCAAATCCCCGTCGCTCTGTTGGGCGCCGCTCGTAATGCCGAAGCCGACTTGCAGCAGCAAAAAGTCTTGAAAATCGACGTCTCCGTCACCGTCAACGTCCCCTTCCAAGAACGGGACGGAAATGGCGATCGCGCTAACGGGCGACAGGTTCATCGCAATCGTCTGCAGCAGATTACCCTCGAGGTCGTATCGCAGGAGGGCCCCTCGATTGTCGCCACCCGAAAGCGGGTTCGTCAGTCCCAAAACACCGACCAGCAGGTCGCCACTGGACGCAAAAGCCATATCGGAGGGAAAATTGCTGGGAAAGCCGGCACCGGGCGGCAAGGGAAACTCGATCTCGGGCGGGATCAGTGCAAATTGCTGGGGATTTGTCCCGAGTGTGTCATCGAAGCGCACGATCTGGTTTCCAAACAGATCGACTACCAAGAGCTCGCCGCTGGGGCCGACCAGCATCGAGTTGATCGCCTGCAGGCCCGCAGTGCCAGGCGCCACGATCTCTGTCGCGTTGCCCAGATCGTCCACGACATAAATGCTCGATTGAAAAATCGGGCTGCTCTTCGACACCAGCAATTCGCCCTCCGGCGTGAAACCCAACCCAATCGCAAACCCGGGCGAGGCCAGCGTGCCGTCGCTCACCGCATTGCCGATTGCCGCGCCGGTCGTGCCGTTGAGGATGCGAACGTTTTCAACCCCGGTGTCAGCGACATAGAGATTCGAGTCGGGTCCAAAGCGCAAAAGTCCGGGTGTGGCGCCCATCCCCAGTGTGGCGAACAACCCGTCGCGGCCGCCCAGTTCGGGCGATGGGAGCGGGTCGCCTGTGGCCCCATCGTAGAACAGGATTTCGCCGGTCAACTGACTGCTGACATACATGTTTCCATCAGGACCAATCGTCAAACCCGAAGGGAAAAAAAGACCAGCCTCTCCGCTCGGTACGTCCGCGCCGGCGACCGGCAACCCGGTCGACTCGTCCAGCCGCGAGACGCGGTTCTCGAAGATGTGCGCCGCCAGGATGTCGGCCAAAGTTTGATCGGGCGAGAGACAATCAAACATCAGAGTGATTGCAAGCACCGAAACCCATTTGAACTGCTGCGTCGCTTTCTTCATGGTGCCAATTCCTCATTCATGCGCGCAAGCGAACCAGTGTATTGCACCGAAGTACGCTTCGCTAAAGGGAGCCAAATAGTTCATCGCCAACAGGTCAATCGAACGAAATCAAACAACAGCCCAAGTCAATCGCGCGGCCACGCCGACGGCTGTGGACATTCTTGGTAAGCGAGTAACGCACTTGTTTGCCATCCCGCTTTGCCGAAACCAGTCCGGCGTCGCGCAGCACTTTCAAGTGGTGTGAAAGCAGGCTCTGTTCGACGCCCAAAGTCTCGTTGATCTCGCCGACGTGCTTCGGCCCGTCGAGCAACTGCTCCACGACGGCCAGTCGTGTCGGGTCGGCCAACACCTTCAGCACGCTGGCGCACGTGGGCGCCTGAGCCATTGCGGCAGCGTTGAGTTTCAGCGAGTCTTCCATCGCGCGCCTATAAATGAATGAACATTCAAATGACCAGGATTTTAATTGAACTGGAAGTCATGTCAAGACGCGGCGTGTTTTGGGGAGAATACAACGAATCTGCCGCGCGGTTCGCCATCGGCGCGTTTTGTCGCGCGACTCGCTGGCACAAGCGCGCCGAATTCACGCTGTTTCCTACCTGCCGGAGGATTTAAGTCGCAGACTGTGCCAAGTACTGCGTGCATGGGAATGCGATTCGAAATGGAGCGGTGATTCGTAGGGAAGCGTCGAGGTAAAAGCCCCCTCACCCTGCCCTCTCCCCCGGAGGGGGAGAGGGGTTGTTTTGCAGCGCGTGCAGGGTGTTGGTAGATACCAATGCCCGGCGCGGGAGAGGAGTTTTTCGCGCACTTCCCACCCACATAAAACTTGGAAGAGCGGCTTTTTTTACGTTGGGTTCGGTTTCGCGCGGCTCAGCTCCAGGTGCACACGGCCGACGTGCCACATGTAGTGGTCGACTTTGTGGCGCGAGACGGCGCGCTCGAGATGTTTGATCGCTTCTTCGTGCTCGTCGAGCCCTTCGTGGTAGAGACCGAGATACAGGTGGGCGTAAAATCGGCGCGTGTTGAGCTCGGCGGGCGAGGGGTTGCCGGCCTCGGCGGCCGCTAATACCTGTTCGGGCGTTGCACGGCCGGCATTGAGCGCGTGGATTTCCATCATCGGCACGCGCGAGTCGCGCATCACGGGCAATAGCGCCTTGCGCGCTTCGTCGACGCCGACCGAGCGCGCCATGCACAGCCAGCGCCAGACGATGTTTTCCACGTCGTTGGCGTCAACGGTCTGATAGCGCTCAAATTGTCGCCGCCCCTCGTCGAATCGGCCGGCATAGTAATACGCGATGCCTCGCTGCCAGTGCGCGCGATCGCGCTTGGGTTCGAGCTGGATCGCGCGGTCGAAATCGCGGATCGAGTCGTCGATCCGCGCCAGCTTGAAAAGCTCGCTCCCGCGCCGGTCGAGCACCTCGGCCTGGTCCGGAGCACGTTCCAGCGAAGTGGTGTAATCGTCGACCGCCGCCTCGTGCCGGCCTTCGCGTGCGTGCAGCGTCGCGCGAAAGGCAAAGGGACGGGCGTCGCGATCATCGAGTGCGGCCGCCTCGTCGGCAAGCTTCAGGGCCTGCTTCGTATCGCCGGCGGCGATGGCCGCTGCTGCTTCACGCAGCAGCTCGTCCACGCGGTCGGCGGCCACAAGGTGCATGGCTGGCCATAACGCAAGCACGGTCGTCGCCGCCAAGAGTCCAATCGAGCGATTGTTCTGTGTCATGGTATTTTGCCGTTCCGCCAGTACCCAGGATTCGCCTCAAACAAACGTGTATCGACAGCACGGGTTCGGCCTAAAGGCCGAACCCGTGGCGCCCAGGCCTTTCCTTGCTACCGGGGTGCCACGAGCTCGCGTCTAGCGAACCCGTGCGCGAAGCATAGGTTCGGCTTAGGGACCGAACCTGTGGCGCCCCGATCGCCATGTTAAGATAGCCGCTCAGCTTGGGGTTGTCGTGTTTGGTTGGCTGTCGTTTTGATATGACGCTACTTGGCGCGTCGCTCCGTGGGCTAACGCCCACGGCTCATCGGTTGATCGCATCTAATCAATCCGGGAGGTCCCACATGAACCGCGTGCTGGTACTTGCCACTTTGCCGCTCTTTTTTTTCTGTGTGACCGCGGCGCTGTCGAGCCGCGTGGCCGCGGCGCCGCTCAAGGCCGGCATCATCGGGCTGGATACCTCGCACGTGATTGCCTTTACCAAGGCCTTTAACGACCCGCAAGCAGCCGGCGACGTGGCCGACGTCAAGATCGTGGCGGCCTTTCCCGGCGGCAGCCCGGATATACCGGCGAGCCGCGACCGGCTGGCCGGCTTCACGCGGGAAATGCGCGACATGGGAGTTGAGATCATCGATTCGATTGATGCGCTCTTGGCGCGCGTGGACGTGGTGCTGTTGGAGAGCGTCGACGGGCGGCCGCACCTCGAGCAGGCGCGGCCGGTGATCGCGGCCGGCAAGCCGCTCTTCATCGACAAGCCGGTGGCGGGGTCGCTGGCCGATTGCGTGGAGATTTTTCGTCTCGCGCGGGAAAGGGGCGTGCCCTGCTTTTCCAGTTCGTCGCTGCGGTTCAGCCCGGGCATCATCGGCATGCGCGACGATCCGCGGACCGGCAAGGTACTGGGTTGCGAGGCCCATAGCCCCTGCACACTCGAGCCACACCATCCCGACTTGTTCTGGTACGGCATCCACGGGGTGGAGCTGCTCTACACAATCATGGGCACGGGTTGCGAGCGTGTGACGCGCGTGCAGACTGACGGCACCGAGGTTGTCGTGGGTGTGTGGCGCGACGGCCGCGTGGGCACCTTCCGCGGCATCCGCGAAGGGGCGAGTGGTTATGGTGCGACGGTGTTCGGCGAGAAGGGGATCGCGCCCTCGGGCGGCTACGCCGGTTACGAGCCGCTGGTGCAGGCAATCGCCAAATTCTTCAAGACCGGCCAGCCGCCGGTGAGCGCCGAAGAGACGATCGAGGTCTTCGCCTTCATGGCCGCGGCTGACGAAAGCAAGCGGCAGGGTGGCGTACCGGTGCGGCTTGAAACGGTGCTCGAAGCGGCGCGGAGCCAAGGCCGGTAACACGGCGTCTAGCGGTGCCTTGCCGATCTACGAGCCCAGCCGCTCGATGGCGGCGCCGATGAGCCAGCGCAGTTCGTCGCGGTCGACGAGATTGCGAGCCTCATCAGCGGTACACCAGCGCCGATCGCGCAGCTCGGCTTCCTGCCAATGGGCCTCCTCGGCGGTCACTTCCATCAGCAGGGTCTCGACCACCAGCGACGTTTCCCACTTGTGGTACGTGTACTCGCCGAGCGGATCGCCAATGATTCGACCGTCGAGGCCGGCCTCTTCGCGTGCTTCCTTTAGCGCGGTTATGACGGCCGTATCGCCGGGATCAATAATCCCCTTGGGAAACCCCCAGCGGCCGCTGCTGATCGAAGTGATCAGGCAGAACTCAATACTGCCACGGCGACGGCGAAACGGGATGGCGGATGCTTGTCGGATTATGTGGCGACCATGGCGTGCATTACTCCGGCGGCTCACGCCGCCGGCTCAGCGACAGGTGGCTGGATTAGTGCAGCGACAGTTCGGTGACCGTGATCCGGCCGTCGAAGCAATGGTCGACGTCGAAACCGGCATGGCGCACGCGCTCCTGATAGGTAGCACAGTATCGCAGGCGGCCGTCCTCGACGGCGAAGCGGATCGGCATGGGGTTCCGGTCAAGCTGGCAGACGGCGATCGGCGGCATGTCGATCTCGGCGTGCGGCAGGTTGACGTTCCAGTATTTGCCCAATTTGCGTGACTCGACGAGCAGTTGGCGGACGACATGCTCGGCCCAGCGTGCCGCGCGGTCCCAGTCGATCGCAGCCGGTCGCTTGACCAGGTGCGAGATGGCGATGCCGGGGCGCCCCAGGAGGGCCGCCTCGCGGACCGCAGCGACCGTGCCCGACATGTAAACGTCGGCGCCCAGGTTGCCGCCCGCGTTGATGCCGGCAATAACCCAATCAGCGTCCGCTGCTAAGTGGGCCAGTCCCACGCGCGTGCAATCGACCGGCGTGCCGTCGAGCGCGTAACGAAGTGCGAGTCGCTCAGTGAGCGCCAACGGACGATCGACCGTTACCTGATGGCTGCAACCCGACAGGTGCCGCTCCGGCGCCACCACGACGCACTGGCCCAAGGGCGCGAGCGCACGCACCAGCGCGGCCAGCCCCGGAGCGTCAATCCCGTCGTCGTTGGTCAATAGAAACTTCATTGGCTCCACCTGCTAGCGAGCCGGTGGGTTTACCCCACCGGTGGGCGTGGCAATCGCTGTAATCACCTTCTCAAACGCCCCTGCCAGGCGGTCAATCACCGGTGGCGGCTCTAACAGCACCGGGTGGTGGAGCACGAGCGTACCTTCCACGGCGGCGCGACTCTGTTCCAGGGAGCCCACCTTCCGGCAGCGCCGCATGCTGCGCTCGACGAAGCCACGGAAGCCGGCCTCCAGCGCCACGCCTTCGGCCTGCATGGCTCGCGCAAATTCGTCTCGCGGAACACCGTGAAGCGATTCGGCCGCGTATTGCAATCCTAGTTTATAGTACGCGAGCTGAGTGTCGCGGAGGCGGCGGACCGGAATCGCCACGGCCGAGAGAGGCCGCAGCCGTACGGCGAGGCGCTCGACGGCGGCGCGGCGCCGCTCATTGCGTTCCTCCAGCCGCCTCAGTTGAGGCAACAGGACCGCCGCCTGAAGCTGGCTCAGCGCGAAGGCGTTGTTGCCGCGCTCGCAAAAGATTTTGGCGCGCTGATGGATGGCGGCACTTGTGGTAAGGATCGCTCCGCCGCGTCCGGCCGTAAGCAGCTTGCTGCCGCCGAAGCTCAAGACGCCCACGTCGCCCCAAGTCCCCGCGATGCGGCCTTCGACTAAGGCGCCCGGCGCTTGGCAGGCATCTTCCACGACGGCCAATCCCTTCGCCCGCGCGAAGCCGGTGATCGCACGCATTGGTGCTGCCGCACCATGCAGGTGCGATACGAGTATCGCCTTTGTCGCGCGTCCGACCGCTTCTTCGAGAATAGCGGGGTCGATCGCCCAGGTATCCGGGTCGATGTCGACCAAGACGGGCCGAGCGCCGGTGGCTTCGATGCCGCGAAAGTTTCCGCCAAAGTCGTACCCGGCGAGGATCACTTCGTCGCCCGGACCCACCGCCAGTCCGCGCAGCGCCAGCTCGACGGCGAAGGTCCCCGAGCAGCAGAGGGTGACGAACTCCACGGGGTGAAATTCGGCCAAAGCGGCGGCCAGTCGGTCGGTGTGGGCTGCGTGATAGCGCCCCCACGTGCCGTCGGCAATGGCGGCCTCAAGCGTGCACCGCACGTCGTCATCGGCCGGAGGCCATGACGGAGGACCGTCGGGGAACTCCGGAGTTCCGCCATGAATCGCGAGTTGTCGAGCCATACATACTAACCCGAGGCGCCAGCCGAGGGATCGTTGCCACCTGGACCGCCCCGCATCAGCGCGATCTTCGCCGTGACGGCGGCGCCCGTGGCGTGGCGTTGATCGGTTCAATCGGGCCACTGGGCCATGCTGGACATCCCTCGGCTTGGGCCTCGGGTTACCATGGACAGCCTAGCAGAGACCCAGATCGGCGCGAATCAGCGAATAGCAGGCCGCGTCGTGATAGAGCTCGCCAATGCGCACGCGGCGACGTGCGATGCACTCGAACGTTGCCCCGGCCTTCTCCGCCACGCGGCGGCTGGCATGATTGTCGACGCTCGCAGTAATTTCAATCCGCGCAAGCGCGAGTGACTCGAAGGCCCAGCGCGCAAGCAAGCGCGTGGCGGCCGTGGCCAGTCCTTGCCTAGATCGGCTGGTGCGGATCCAATAGCCCAGGTTCGCGCGGTTGTGTTGCCGGTCGACCTGGTTCAGCCCGCAGCCACCCAGCAAGTGACCGCCTGCCACATCGGTAATTTTGAAGCTGTATTCTTGTTCCTGCTGCCAGGCCTCGCCGCGCGTGCGGATGAACTCCGCGCTTTCGTCGCGCTGGTAGCCGGGATGACACCAGGGCAGCCAACGTCCGACGTCGGCGATCGACTCGCTGGCGGCCTCGAAAAGAGCATCGACGTCGGCGGTCTCCCACGTACGGAGGCAAACGCGGCTGTCCGCGAGGACGACGTTCATGGCATGTGGGGCGACACGTCGGCCGAGTCCCTGGTTCGGCCGCGATCAACGCGGCCGAACCGATCCATTCTGCGCCGTCCACTCGGTGCTGACTACCACCTGGCTACCGCGGCGAGCGAATCGGCGCGATAGAATGCGGCCCCAGCCGCACGGGTGCATGAAGCGGTGCCGAGATGTCGGCGACTGGGGCCGCAAAAGGGTCCTGCGCGTTGCGGCGCGGTGGGTTCAGAACGGCTGGACGTGCTCGACGGCCAAACATGCCGTGCATGTCGCAAGGCGTGACCTTCCTCGCGGCCGCATCGCAACCGCTCCCCTCGGTGCGGTAGGACCGCGCCTTGGTCACCGTGCGAACCGCGCAAGGTTTCGGCTGTAGCTCGGAGCGCAAAATGTGAATCTCGCGTGGGGCCTCGATCCCCACACTCACGACTTGACCCTTGACGCGCAATATCGTGATCGTAATGTTGCCGCCAATGGTGATCTGCTGCTCAACTTTGCGCGAAAGAACTAACATGGCATCCTCCTGTGCAGAACTGGCCGCGTTTGTCCGCCGAATCACCTAAGCAGAGCGCGTGCCAGTCGCGCGGTAACTTTTGGAGAGGTCAACTAAACCATTACGGAAGTGCAACTTAGGTACGATGATTGAAGCGGCCAAATCGGGCGGTTGGTGTACAAATTTACAATCCCTTACAATGACCCCGTCTGACATCTCATTAACAAAGAGCCACGGCGGACTTGCCTGGCGCGATTTCAGGACTGACATGAAGCGACCTGTGTGTCTCGCACTCGCGTTGGCAGCGTGTTTTTCCGCGCAAGGCTTCCAAGCACGCGGCAGCGACGTCGTGCCCTACAACCAGGACGAGCCCCCGGGGCCGCGATTATCGCCCGACGAGGCGATTCGCACGATGACGGTGCACGCGGGGTTTTCCGTGGAGTTGGTGGCCGCCGAGCCGGACATCGTGAACCCGGTGGCGATGACCTTCGATGAGCGCGGCCGGATCTGGATCACCGAAAGCCTTGAGTATCCGCGGCTGGATGCCGGCGAAGGACGCGACCGCGTGAAGGTGCTCGAGGACACCGACGGCGACGGTCGAGCCGAGCGAGTGAGCATCTTTGCCGAGGGACTGAATATTCCGTCGGGCATTGCCGTGGGGCACGGCGGCGTGTGGGTGGCGAATGCGCCCGACATTTTGCTCCTTAAAGACACCGACGGAGACGGTCGAGCCGACCGGCGCGAGGTCGTCGTCAGCGGCTTCGGCCGCGAGGACGTACACGAGCTGCCTAACTCGCTCACGTGGGGGCCGGACGGCTGGCTATACGGGCTGAACGGCGTCTTCAATTCAAGCACGATTACCTCGGGCGATCGAAAGATTGAATTCACCTGTGCCTGCTGGCGCATCGATCCGCGGTCACGCCGGTTCGAGCTGTTTGCCGAAGGCACGAGCAATCCCTGGGGAATCGCGCTGGACGACGAAGGCAGCCTGTTTGTCAGTGCCTGTGTCATTGACCACTTGTGGCACCTGGCCGAGACGGGCTATTACCACCGGCAAGGCGGCCCCTATCCACCATTCACTTGGAAGCTGGGCTCCATCGTCGACCACCGGCATCAAAAGGCGGCCTACTGTGGCCTGCACTACTTCGACAGCCCGGCGTTTCCCGAGAAGTTCCGTAGGCGGCTGTACATGGGCAACATTCACGGCGGGGCGATCAACGTGGACCGGCTCGAGCGCCGCGGGGCGACGTACGTCGCCCACGGAGAGCCGGATTTCCTGGTGGCGCACGACACCTGGTTCATGCCGGTGTCCGTAAAGACGGGACCCGACGGGTGCCTGTACATTCTCGACTGGTACGATCGATATCACTGCTATCAGGACGCGCGGCGCGATCCAGAGGGCATCGATCGCCAGAACGGCCGGCTGTATCGAGTCCGATATGGGAAGGCGCCGCGTGCGAAGCCGTTCGACCTGGCGCGCGATAGCGACGAGGCGCTGGTGCGGCGCTTGTCTGATGGCAATGTCTACTTTCGCGACCTTGCGCAGAGGCTCTTATCCGAGCGAGCCGCCGCTTCGGCGCGGCGGCTGCTCGAGTCGGTGGTGCTTGGCGATCCGACCCAAAAAGTGGCAAGGATGCACGCACTGTGGGCGCTCATTGGAACGGGCTCGCTTGAACCAGACTTCCACGAGCACCTGCTGCGGTCGCCCGACGCGAGCCTGCGTGCCTGGGGTGTCCGCGCGGCCGGGAATTTCGGTCATGTGGCTCCGCGGCTGCGCGAGGCGATTGTCGGACTTGTCGATGATCCGGCGCCCGACGTACGGTTGCAGGTGGCCGTGGCGGCGCGAAAGTTGGGCCTGGACAGCCCCGTGCCGCTATTGGTGCAAATCGCTTCGCGCTCCGGTAATGACGCGCTCGTGCCGGCGATCGTCTGGCAGAATTTGCATCCGCTGCTGGAGTCCGAGGCGAGCTCATTTCTCGACAGCGTAGCACGGCTCGACGACGTGCAACGTCGCGCGCTGGGCGCGCTTTACCCGCGCGTGGTCGACCGCCTGGCGGCCAATGATCGCGGTGGCGCGGAGCCGATCGTGTCGCTGGTGACCATGTTGCTGGACAGGCAAGACGTGTCCGCCGGCGAGTGCCTGCAACTGTTGGCCGAGAAGGTGCAGAACCGCGAGATTTCGCCGGTCGAACTGGCTTCATTGCGCGGTCAGCTTCTGCCGGTTTTGGAGGATCGCCTTGAGCGACCGCGGCCTTTCTCGAATTCGCTGCATTGGGATGCAGCGTTCTTGGCGGCGAGTTGGAAATCGCCGCGAGGTCAGGAGATTGCACGGGATTTGTTAGTCTCGCCGCACGCGAATAATTTGGCCTCGGACGAGCAACGAGTGCGCGCCGTGGAGGCGCTCATTGCGGCGAGCGACGCATCGGCGCTCGATCTCGTGCTTGAAATCCTCACCAGTACGGACGGCCATTCCATGCGGCTGCGCGGCGCACTCTTGGGACCGCTCGGCAGGCTGGAAGACGTCCGAGTCGCCGAGGCACTCCTGGCCACCTTCGGGCGCCTCGATCCGGAGTTGCAGGGACCGGTCGTGGAGCTTCTCACGCAGCGAACCGCCTGGAGCAGCGCGCTCGTGGCGGCGATCGGCGAGGGTAAAATCCCAACGACCGCGCTCAACGTCAACCAGGTTCGCAAGCTGCGCGCGCGCGGCGATGCCGATTTGAACGCGGCACTGGCGGCGCATTGGGGCAAGCTTCGCGACGAGCGCAATCCCCAGCGCGAGCAGGTGATCGCCGAAACGCGCGACCTGCTCAGCCGCTCCTCCGGCAATCCGCACGCCGGTGCGGCGGTATTCAAGAAGGTCTGCGCACAGTGTCACAAGATGTACGGCGAAGGTCAGGACGTGGGTCCGGACATCACGACCAACGGCCGCGCGTCGTACGAGCAATTGCTCTCGAATGTCATGGATCCCAGTCTGGTGGTGGGAGTCGCCTATGAAGCCCACACTCTGGTGACGACCGATGGGCGTGTGCTGACCGGGCTGGTCGTTGAGCGGAACGGCGAGCGCGTCGTGCTGAAACAGCAAGGGGGCAAGGTAGACGTGATTCCACAGGGTGAAATCGAGGAACTACGCGAGAGCCCCTTGTCAATGATGCCCGAGGACCTCGAGAAGCAGATCAGCCAGCAGGAAATGGTCGACCTGTTTGCCTATCTCGTGCTCGACCGGCCGCCCCACGATCCCCAGGCGAAGCGGTTGCCGGGATCGCCGGTCATAACGCGCGCCGGTGGCAACCAACCGACGGTGGAACGGAAGAAATGAATGGTCGATCCTCAACACTCTGGTGCTGAATCCCCAGCGGTGAAAAAAAATTTGCAGCCGTCAGGCATGCCGCGCACAATGGAGCGACGAGAGGGGCATGGCCCGGAGTTTGTAAGGAATAGTCTCATGAGGTTCACATCCTTTCGCTCATTTGCGCTCGCGCTCGCCTTCGGCGCACTCGTCGTTACAACAGAGTCGGCTCGCGCTGGCTACGTCACGTTCGGCAGCGGTTTCGGCTCCAAGTGGGACGATCCTAACCACGGGACCCCGGCGATTGTTACCTGGGGATACATGGACGACCTTACGACGCTCGATCCCAGCCATCCCATGTACGCCGAGGTCAGCGGCGGCAGCGATATTTCGACTATGCGAGCGGATTTCGATGCCACGTATGGCGCCGAGGCTTTCGAATCCGCCATCGAAGACGCCTTTGACGCTTGGGAGTTAGTGGCCAATATCCTTTTCGTCGGCCCGATGCCGGATTCGGGCTTGCCCTCTGGGTCGACCGGCGCCACGGACCCCGATATCCGCATTGGCGCGTTCACGCCCGTGCCGAGCTCCGGTTTCAGCTTCGTGGGCGCGGTGGGGTTTGGGCCGCCCGGCGACGACCTGAACTATCCCGATGCGCTGGCGGGCGACATCCTGTTCAATATCGAGGCCGGATTCATCATGCCCTCAGGCGCCGAAGACGATCCGATCATGGAGTTCGGCAACGACCTGCAGAACTTGACGATGCACGAGCTGGGGCACGCCGCCATGGGTCTGGGGCACCCGAGCGATGGCCCGGGCGAGGTGATGTACGTTGGGGCGGGCTGCTGCGATTTCATCAATCGCATACCATCGGCCGACGACATCACCGGCGCGCAGATCGTGTATGGGGAACCGGCGCCGGAGGGAGATGTTGATCTCGACGGTGACGTCGACTTCCAGGACTTCCTGGCGCTGCAAGTGGGGTATGGCATTACCTCCGACGCGATCCGCACCGATGGCGATCTGGATGACGATGGTGATGTTGACTTTCAGGACTTTCTGGTCTTGCAGGCCAATTACGGGAACGATCAGGATTCCGCGCGCGATGGCCCGTCGGACTTGGACGTTGCCGCCGCGGTCCCAGAGCCGAGTACGCTGGTGCTGGCTGTGGTGGGGCTTCTCAGCGGCCTGATTGCCTGTCGGCGCTGCCGTGGCGCTCGATGAATCGCGTGCCCCTACAACCGGTATAACCCCGCCAACAGGCCGCATGGCGAGCCGGCTAGTGCGGGTTGCAGCGGTTCTAGCTGTGGAACGGTTCGTCCGATGTCGAACGGATAAATGGGTGATTCGGGCACGGCACCGCGGCGAAGCACTCTCGGCCCTGAAGCTGCTCGTGACGTGACGGTGGTTCACGCGCGGGGAGCAAAGGGCGCAAAAGAGGCTCACCCAGTGTGGCGAGCGCTTCGCTCGCGGTACGCCGGCCGGCATCGTCCTGAACCGAGAGACCTGCACGTGAGGGCTGCAAGACACTTGCTAGCGCCGGGGCGTGCGCTGGCTGGCATCGTTGAGCGACTCGGACGCGGCACGCTCGGCTGGTGTCGAACGGTTTCGTACCTGGTGGCCGTGGTCACGTCGGCATTGGCGCTGGCGTGCCGGCGCGCACACTGGTCGAGCGCGGTGTGGGACGTGTTTGCTCGGCAGTTGTTGTTCACCGGCGTGGATGCGATCTGGCTGTCGGTGCGCGTGGCCGTGGCGGTCGGCATCATGGTGGTCGTGCAAGCCGAGCTGTGGCTGGCCACGTTCGGACAAATGGAGTTGATCGGGCAGTTGCTGTTGACGGTACTCGTGCGCGAGCTGGCGCCCCTGTTGGCCAACCTGGTGGTTATCGTGCGCAGCGGTACGGCCATCACTACTGAGCTCGCGACGATGCGGCTGGCTGGCGAAATCGACGTGCTCGATGCGCAAGGCCTCGACCCCATGACCTACCTGGTGATGCCGCGCGTGCTCAGCATGCCGATCGCGGTCTTTGGCCTTACGGCGGTCTTCACGGTCGTCTCGTTCGCCAGCGGTTACCTGGTGGGCGCGGCAATGGGCTCGATCGTCGGCGGGCCGGGGTTATTTTTCAGCGGCATTCTGGAGGCCGTGAGCTGGGAAGACGCGATGTTCTTCTTTCCGAAGACGATCGTCTCGGGCTTGTTCGTGGCCGCGATTTGCGCCACCGAGGGATTGAGCGTCGGCGCCGCGGTGACCGAGGTGCCTCAAGCAGCGGGCCGCGCCACGACACGCTCGTTGAGCGCGGTGCTGGTCGTCTCGGCCGTGTTGTCGTTGATCATTTATGGGCGTTTCCTGGTCATTAAAGTGCTTTGAAAAAGTGGTCCGTGATCAGTGGTCATTAGCACGAGGCGTTTCGCGTGCCGCACTGATCACCGGCCACTGACCACTGTTGTTATGCACGCCACCGAAATCACTCCGCCCGTGCTCGAGTTTCGCAATGCCACGATCGTCTCGGCCGGCGCAGGATTTGTGCCGCTGCGCCGCGTCGACTTGCAGATTGCGCCGCGCAAGGTGGCGCTGGTGCGCAGCGAGCGCGGCGCGAGCTTGTTGCCGTTGGCGGCGGCCGCCAGCGGACTGCTCGACTGTGACTCGGGCGATGTGCTTTTCGAGAGTCGCCTGTGGCGAGATACCGGGCCGACTGAGGCGGCGCGGCGACGCGGTCGGATCGGCTGGGTGTTCGCCCAGTGGGGTTGGATCAGCAACCTGACTGTGCTGGAGAACGTAACGCTGGCCCAGAGGCACCATCGGCGCCGAGCGGCAAGCGACGTTGAACAGGAAGCGAACCGTTTGGCGCGGCGTGTGGGGCTCGATCAGGTACCCACCGGCCGCCCGGCCTTCGTCGCTCCGCGCGACCTGCGACGGGCTCAGTGGGTGCGTGCACTGGTGGGCCGGCCGGCGCTGGTCCTGCTGGAACACCCCGTCGCGGAAGACGTGCTCCCGTACCTGGACGGCCTGTGGAGCGTCGTTGCCGACGCCCAATCGTCGGGCACCGCGATTCTCTGGATTACCTCCCTCGATCAGGTATGGAACCACGCCGCGGCGGTCGCGGCGGAGCGGTACACCATCGAAGGCCACCGCCTGCGCCCGCATACCGCGTGACCTCATGCCCAGGCCCTTCAAGCTTCGCTACGTCAATCAGCTCGTCGGCAGCTTCGTGCTGCTGGTGGTGATGCTGCTCTTGGTCGTGATGGTTCTCTTGGCGCGGCGACAGGATTGGTTCACCCCAACTTACCGCGTGCACACGGTCATCCCGGAAGAGCAGCTCGATGGAATCCGCAAGGGGACGGAGGTCTTGCTGTTGGGGCGCCGCGTGGGCGAGGTGGATCACATCGAGTACATCGACCACGGTCGCGACATTGTGGTCACGTTGCGCATCCGAACGCCGTTTCAGGGGCAAATCTTCGATGACTCGCTGCTGCACCTTCGCCACCGGCTGGCGGGGGCGGGCGAGGCCTATCTGGAGATCATGCGTGGGCCGAAGAGCCGCCGCGCGCTGGCCGATGGGGAGTCGATTCGCCTGGTCGGCGCCGCCGAGCCGGCCCACGAGCTGCGGCGCGTGGCCGGAATGATGGACGACATCCGCCAGTCGTTTGAAGACGTCCGGAATGCCATGGTGCCGGCGTTCGAGCAGTTTCAAGCCACCACCCAGCACATTGATGACTCGAACCGCCAGTTGCAAGCAGTGCTGCGCGACCTGGAGAAGCTGACGCCGCGAATGCATTCACTTACCGATCAGGCCGAGGGCGTGCTCGACGGCGGCCAGCAGGTCGTGGACGATCTGCGCGAAGTGACGCCGCGGCTTGAGCCGCTGACGCGGCAGACCGAGGAAGTCCTTCAGACCAGCCAACAAGTGGCGGACAACCTTCGAGCCGAATCCGAGGAGCTCACGGGCGCGGCGGGGCGATTGCAGGACGGCCTCGAGGGCGCCCAGGACGTGATCGATGGACTAAAACGTCACTGGCTGTTGCGGCGCTGGGTCGACCAAGGGGAGCCAAACCGGCTCATTCCCCCCTCCGACGTCGGACGCGCAGGAAGTTATCCATGATCGCCGAACCGCGAAGACTCGTCGCGCTTTTCGCGAGCCGCCGCGTTTATCCCGGCGGTCCGTCGTGTTGCTGGCCAGGGGTCGTGGCGATGATCATCGTAATCGCGATTTTGGTTGCGGCGAACGGCTGCCGTACAACGCGAAACAACGTCGACGCCGAAATCGTTCGCAATAGCGCACAAGCGCAACAAGCGTTCGCCGAGGGCGCCGATACGGAGGCGATTCGACGCTATCGCAGCGCCGTCAAACGAGCCTGGGCCTTGGACGATGCGGACCAGATCGCGCGAAACGCTTACAATTTGGCCGCCTGCCTGGCTGCGGTCCGCTCGCCGCTGGAAGCTCGCGACTGGCTCGCCGAGGCGCGTGCCGAGTTCTGGCGCAGCGGCAACCGCGACGGAGCCACGACGTGGCTCTTGGAGGCAAAAATTGCCGAGCAGATGGGCTTTCTGGACGATGCCGAGTCGATCAGCCTCGCACTCCACGCCCGTGGTCGTCGCGCGGGGGATCGAACTTCCGCCGCTCAGCAGTGTGCCTACTGGCCCGCTCCCAACATCGCCACCCACGACCAGCACAATCGATTTGCGGCGCGAAGCGATCGAAAACGTCATGGAGATCGAAAGGATCAAGCAAAGGGGCACCCGCGACGTCATGGCCAGACGACAACCGAGGCGGCCGCCCACCTGCTTCGCGCCAATCTGGCCTGCGACCTGGGGGAGCTGGAACGAGCCGCCGGTGAGCTCAGCGCGGCCCAGCGGTTTCTTCGGCATAGCAATGACGACAGCGTCCAGGCCGAGTTTCAGCGCACCGCCGGCCGGCTGCTCCTCTTCGAGGGCCGCGCGCTCGAAGCAGCACGGCGCTTCGACGCCGAGGCGAGCCTGCTCCGCACGGCAGGCCATTACCGCGAGATGCCGCTGGCTTGGGCCGCGGCGGGCGAGGCCTACGAGGCAGAGGGTCAATTCGCCGCGGCTGCCGACCGCTACCAAAGGGCCGCGCGGATGTGGTACGGTCAGGACCACGGCGACCGTGCACTGATCCTCATTCAACACGCGGTCGACCTGGCACAGCTTGCGGGCGATTCGCAGGTCGAGGGCCGGCTGGCCATTGTGTTCGGCGAGATCGCCTCGGCAATGGAAACGGAAGAGGTGTCGCGACAGAAAAAGCCGACCACAAGCACGCCGAAACTCGAGGCGATTCCCTCGCCGGCTGCAGCGCCGCCGTTGCCTGTTCCCCATGCCAATTAGCCGTTGACCGCAGACCGCGCTTTCACGAACGACGACGACGCCTCGGCCGGAGGGGGCTCGACGCCGAGCGTTTCGCTGATCGTCCAAAACGGCCGCCCCTTGACGTTTTCGTACACGCGGCCCAAGTACTCTCCGCAGATGCCCAGGCCCATGAGCTGAACGCCGCCCAGGAACAGGATAGAAATAATGATCGTCGCGGTGCCTCCCGGCTTCACCTCAAGCCCAATTTGGGCGAAGGGCGCGGGAAAGAGTCGCAACAGAAACGTGACCATCGCGCCGAAGAAGGCGAGGAACGAGACCACTGCGCCAAAGTATGTGGCGAATCGCAACGGCAGAATCGACGAGCTGAGAATGCCGTCGACCGCCAGCCCCATCAAATCGTCAAAGCGGTATTTGGATATCCCCCCCTGTCTTGTGTCTCGATCGTAGGGCAGCGCCAATTGCCGGAAGCCGACCCACGAGCGCAGGCCGCGGATGAATGGCTTCCGCTCGGGCATGCGACTCAGCAGGTCGACAATCCGCCGGTCCATCACCGAAAAATCGCCCGCGTCCAAGGGAATGTCGTCCTCGGCGAGCATCGACAGGATGCGGTAAAACAGGAAATAGGCGGCGCGGCGCAGTCTCCCTTCCGGCCGATGACGGCGAACGCCGTAGATCACGTCGTACCCTTCAGCCCATTTCTCAAAGAACGGATCGAGCGCCTCCGGCGGGTCCTGTAAATCCGCGTCGAGCACGGCCACAAGATCGCCGCTGGCAGCGCGCAGGCCGGCGCGCAGCGCCGTTTGATGGCCGAAGTTGCGCGCCAGGCGGAGCATTTTCCAGCGCGGGTCGCGCCGGTGGAAGTCGCGCAGGATTTCCCAGGTGGCGTCGCGCGATCCGTCGTCGATCAGGATCACCTCGTACGCCGCCGTCCAGCCGCGTGCCACGGCCTGGATGCGTTCGAAGAGCCGCGGCAGCACGGCTTCCTCGTCGTAGCAGGGGATGACGACCGAGATGGTCACGTCGCGGCCGAGCCGCCGCGCGCCTTCGGCGCCGCCGTCAACGGCGCCATCGACGACCTCCACCGGCTGATGCGAGGGCGGTGGATCGCTGGTAGCCGTTCTGGAAGCGGGGCGCTCCATACTTTTCTACGGTAGCCGAACTTGCGTGCGCCTGCCAGCGGCGGTACTACGTTGTGGTGGTACGGCCAGTCAATTAGACTCGCTTGAACAACTGGCCGGCAGCACCGGCCGTCGAAGCGTGGAGATCGGAATACAGAGCCTGAACGTGGATGGGGACTCGATTCTCCGGTGCCTCAACGACCGGCAGCGCTCGCGACGCGCCGGCGATTCTACTTTGGCAAGCGTGGCTGATACTGGCACTGGTGCTCGGCTGCGCGGGCACCAAGTCTGATGACGCGGCCGATTCGGCACGCAATCGCGTTTCCGCTGGCCATCACGCTGCGACGTCGCTCCACCTGAAGAAGATCAACGATCTGGGTGGGCATTGGTTTCGCACCGGAGGGAGAATTACCGTGTACCTGCACGATCCTGCGGCCTCAGGCGAAACGCTTCGCGCACTGGTTCCGCATCTGGCGGCGCTCCCGGAGCTCAAAACTTTACGCCTTACCCACACCCAATGGGATGACGGGGCGGCCGCGCTTTTGCGGAGTCTACGGCATCTAACGGCATTGGATCTGGGCGACTCGGTGATCACCGATCGCGCGCTCGAGTCGATTGGGTCATTATCCACGCTAGTGGAGTTGAATCTCGACGACACGGATGTGACCGACGCTGGGCTTCCGCACCTGAAATCCCTCGCGTCGCTGCGAAGCCTTTCGTTGGCGGGCACGCGCGTGGGCGACGAGGGTGCCGCCCATTTGACGGCGCTAGCCGGGCTCAGAGAGCTGAACCTCTCTCAGACACAGGTAACGGATGCAGCCATCGCTCGACTTGCCGAGCTGCGCCAGTTGGAGCGGTTGCGCATTTTCGGCACGCGCATTAGCGACGACGGCGTGGCGCGCCTGCGTCAGGCACGTCCCACATTGCTAATTATTCGCTAGAGACCGGACGGAACGTGCACAATCCTGACCGCGACCGACGGTTGAACTGCCGACATGGTTGGGCTTGCATTCGGTGCCAATTCGGGGACAATGGCTGGACTCGGTACCCTGGGTGCCGGTTTGGGCTGTGAGGTGCGACGGAAATGGCCGATGTGTTGAATGTCGAGCGGCGCGACACACGTGGAAAGCATCCGGCGAGGCGGATGCGCCGAGCGGGACTCGTGCCCGCGGTGCTGTATGGGCACAACGAACCGAACATCGTGCTATCAGCCTCGGTCGATGAAGTCTCGAAGGTGGTGCGGCATGGTGGGCGCGTGGTCGAATTGCGCGGCGCCGTCGCGGAAAAAGCCCTGATACGAGAGATGCAGTGGAACGTATACGGTACGGAGGTGCTTCATCTCGATTTCAGCCGCGTCTCGGAAGATGAACGGATCGAAGTGACGGTGACGGTGGAGTTGCGCGGAGAGTCGCCGGGCACCAAGGAAGGGGGTGTCGTCGAGCACTTGTTGCACGAGGTGAAGATCGAGTGCTTGGCGCTGGCCATCCCGGAGAAACTGCAATTGAACATCAACGCTCTGGCGATTGGCGATTCGCTCTCCGTGGCCGATCTATCACCGCCCACGGGTGTGAAGGTGTTGACCGACCCCAGCGCGATGATCGTTCACTGCGTGTTGCCAGTGGTTCACGAGGAAGCGGAACTGGGCGTCGAAGCGGCGGCGGTCGAACCGGAATTGATTGGACGCAAGGCCGAGGAGCCGGAGGAGGAGTGACGCGCCCGTATGCGGCGTAGCGGCGTGCAGCGGAGCGCGGCGGCATGAAATTGGTGGTGGGATTGGGCAATCCCGGCCGGCGGTACGTGGGCACGCGCCACAATGTCGGCTGGGAGGTGGTGGCCGAGTTGGCACGGCGCCTTGGCAAGGGGCGTGCGAAACAGAAATTTCACGGCGAGGTCGTCGAGGCGGATTTGGAAGGGACCATGGCGCTGCTGCTGGCGCCGCATACGTTTATGAACCGCAGCGGACAGAGCGTCGTCGAGGCGCGTGACTTTTACCAGTTGCAGAACGAGGAGTTGCTGGTCGTTAGCGACGATTTCAACTTGCCGCTAGGCAAACTGCGTTTTCGCGCGTCGGGATCGGCGGGCGGGCAAAAGGGGTTGGCCGACGTAATCCGGGCGCTCGGAACCGAGGCGGTTCCACGATTGCGGATCGGTGTTGGCACGCCGCCGGAAGGCCACGATCCGGCCGGGTTCGTGCTCGAGCGGTTTGCCAAGGCGGAGCGGCCGGTGATCGACCAGACCGTAATCACGGCGGCCAACGCGGTGGTGGATTGGGCGCGAGAGGGAATGCCGTATTGCATGAACCGTTACAATTGAAAGGTCCTCGGAGGAGCTGACACTTGCCAGTCAACGTTTACGAGTGCATGTTCATTTTGGACTCGAGTGTCTATGCGCGCGAGCAGGGGTCGATCGCCGGACAGATCGCCGAGCTGATCACCAAGCTCGGCGGCCAGATCATGGTTAGCCGCTTGTGGGAAGAGCGGCGGCTGGCCTATCCCATCGGCGGTCATCGCAAAGGCGCCTATTGGCTGAGCTATTTCAAGCTCGATAGCGCTAGGCTGCCCAGCTTCCAGCGAGAGTGCCAGTTGCGCGAAATGGTCTTGAGGCACCTGGTGCTGAGGGTCGACCCGCGAATCGCCGAGGCATTGGTCAGCCATGCACAGAGCGGCGTAGCGGGCGAGACGCGATCGGCTCAGCGCGCTACCGCACCCGCCGCGTCGGCGCCGCCAGTGCCAGAGATAGCCGAGGACGCCGAGGACGTGGAAGAAGGGCTCGCCGCCGCAGGCAGCTAGGGAGCGCGAAGGTCGCCAGCGCAAATTCCAGGAGCCAGGTCTCATGTCGGCGAGCTTTAACCGCGTGATCTTAATGGGCAACCTGACTCGAGACCCGGAGCTCCGCTACACGCCCAGCGGCACCGCGGTCAGCGAGGTAGGATTGGCCGTGAACGACCGCCGCAAGAGCCAAAGTGGCGAATGGATCGACGAGACGACCTTCGTCGAGGTAACGCTTTGGGGGCGGACCGCCGAGGTGGCCAGCGAGTACTTGAACAAGGGTTCGCAGATACTCATCGAGGGCCGACTGAAACTGGACACCTGGCAATCGAACGATGGGCAGAAGCGGTCGAAGCTGCACGTCGTGGCCGAACGAATGCAGATGACCGGTTCACGAAGCGGTGCGGGCGGCGGTGCGACATCGCGAGATTCGGGGCAGCGAGATTCGGGGCAGCGAGGAATGGGGCAGCGGTCGAACGCTGAGGAACCGAGCGGCTTCGACGAGCCACCGATCGATGCGCCGGCTGGGCCACCGGATGCCGACATCCCGTTTTGACCGTCGCGCGTAGAAGGCACGTGGCGAGTCGCCACGTGCCAAGACAGCCCCCACACCACAATCGGCCAGATATTGCAGCCCAACCGAGCCTAACCATGCCCCCATCCCGAACTCAATCGCGCCCCTCGGCCCCATCCAGCCGCCGGCTTCCGCAGGGTCCGCGCGGAGGCATCGAGCTCTTGTTGATTCAGGCGGTCGAGCATCTGGGAGAGGCAGGGGACGTGGTCGAGGTCAAACGTGGCTATGCCCTGAATTATCTGTTGCCGCAGGGACTGGCCACCCTCGCGACCGACCATCACAAGCGAATGGTCGAAAAACATCGTGCCAGGCTGACCGAGATCCAGAGCAAGCGATTGGCGGGCCTGCGCAAGCTGGCCGAAGAGATCGAGAAGCTGAGCGTGACGATCGAGGCCAACGCCACCGACGAAGGGCACCTGTACGGTTCGGTTGGGCCGGCGGATATTGCCAGCGCCCTGAAGCGGCACGATATCAAGGTGTCGGCCGAGCAGGTCCGGCTGGCGGGCCCGTTGAAGGAGCTGGGCCTGTATACGGTCAAGATCCACGTGGCGGCCGACGTGGAAAGCGACCTGAAGGTTTGGGTCGTGCCCAGCGCGAGCGTCGATGCGCCCGCCAAGTCGTAGCACTTGGCAAATCTCGCCCTGCGGATATTATGCGCCGGTTGCTCGCAAGTTGTCATTGCGCGGCACGGCCACTGGGGTCTTGGTAGAACGCGCGCCACTTGGCGAGCGGGGGGCGTAAGCCCCCCGGTTTTCGAGAACCACGGAAGGTCAACTACGATGGGCTCGGTCCAGCGCATCGACTCCCCGGAACGCGGCACGCGGCTGAGCCCCGAGATTCTCGACCGCACACCCCCGTCGAGCCTGGACGCCGAACAGGGCGTTCTGGGCAGCCTGCTTCTGCAGCCAGAGCTGTGCGACGAGGTGGCGCTCGTGCTGCGCGCGGGAGATTTCTATTCCGATCCCAATCAAAAACTCTACGAACACCTGCTGGAGATGCACAACCAGGGGTGTCGCGTCGATGTGACGCTGCTGGTCGAGCGACTAAAGAGCGCCGGCGACCTGGAGCGGATTGGCGGCGTGGCGCAGATTGCCGAGCTGTTCGAGAACGTTCCCACCGCCGCCAATGCCGCCTATTACGCCCAGATTGTTCAGAATAAGGCGACGCTCCGCGCGCTGATCCGTACGACGACGGAGATCCTGCGCGACGCCTACGACGAATCGCTCGATCCGCGCGAGCTGCTGAACCGCGCCGAGGAAAAAATCTTCGGCATCCTCGATTCGCAGCGGTCCGGCCAACTGGAGTCGATCAACGAGGTGCTGCAGGCCGCGTTCGATCGGATCGACGCGCGGATGAACCGCGATCAGCCGATCGCCGGCGTGGCGACGGGCTATTTGGACTTTGACAACCTGACCGGCGGCCTGCACGAATCGGAGCTCACGATCCTGGCCGCGCGGCCGAGCATGGGCAAGACGGCACTCGCCACGAACATTGCCGATTATGTGGCGATCGAAAGCAGCCTCCCGACCATGTTTGTGAGCCTGGAGATGTCGAGCCTGGAATTGGCCGACCGGATGCTCTCGGCGCGGGCGCGCGTCAACGGGCACCGCATCCGCAAGGGGACGATCTCCAGCCACGATCTTACACAGTTGGTGAGAGTCTCGACCGAAATGAGCAAGGCGCCCTTGTTCATCGACGATTCACCGAGCCGCACGATGACGGAGATCGCCGCCAACGCTCGGCGGTTGAAGCGCAACGAGGGGCTGCGCCTGGTGGTGATCGACTACCTGCAATTGATCGAGCCCGACAATCCCAGGGACCCGCGGCAGGAGCAGGTGGCGCGGATTGCGCGGCGGCTGAAGGGGCTGGCGCGCGAGCTGAAAGTGCCGGTCTTGTGCCTGGCCCAATTAAACCGGCAAGCGGAAGTGACCAAGGACAATCGCCCGCGGCTGAGCCACCTGCGAGAAAGCGGGGCGATCGAGCAGGACGCCGACGTGGTCGTGTTCGTACACCGCGAAGAATACTATCACAGCCCAAAAGACAACGAAGAGACGGGCCTCGAGGGGCAGGCCGATCTGATCATCGCGAAGCAGCGCAACGGCCCCACCGGCGACGTGAAGCTGACCTGGCTGAAGGACTACACGCGGTTCGAGAACGCGGCCTCTGGCTACGATGCGCCAGGGTTTTAAGCCGCGTGCCTCGCGTTCGGTAGGTCTCGCCAGCTCGCCGCGACTTCGGTCGCGAGAACCGCTCGTGCACTTCAAGCGTCCCGCGCAGCCGGTTATTCTTGATCGGCGAACTCTCGCATGAACCGGTCAAGTCCTCTCAACGCGCACGCCGAAACGATTGGCCAAAACGGCCAGCCACGACCGCGCCGCGTGGCGCTCGTCTATGGTGCGATGGTGGTCGCGGCGATCGTGCTGTTTCTCGTCATCGACGTTTGGGGTCATCGTCTGGCGGCGCCGGACGGGGCGGCCTCGGCCGCGAAGAACGCCGGCGGCGCCCCGCAGTTCGATGCGTTGCCGCACGTGCTCTTGGCGCTCGTGGCAGTGGTCGTCACGGGCCGGCTGCTGGGTGTCCTTTTCCGCCGCATAGGCCAGCCGCCGGTGATCGCCGAGGTCGTGGCGGGCATTCTGCTGGGTCCGTCGCTATTGGGCTGGCTCTGGCCAGAGGCGATGGGAGTGTTGCTCCCGCCCCAGGTCGCTCCATTCCTGGCGGTGATCGCCCAACTGGGGGTGATTCTCTATATGTTCCTCGTGGGCATGGAGCTCAACTTGGCGGTGCTGCGCGGTCGTGCGCATGCGGCGCTTGCGATTTCGCACGCCAGCATCATCGCACCCTTTGTGCTGGGTGCGGGGCTCGCGCTATTCCTTTACACGAGGCTCTCCAGCCAGGACGTTCCGTTTACCAGCTTCGCGCTCTTCCTCGGCGTGGCGATGGCGATCACCGCGTTTCCGGTGCTGGCGCGGATATTGACCGACCGCGGTATCCAGCACTCGCGGCTGGGGATCATGGCGCTGGTTTGCGCCGCGATTGGCGACGTGACGGCCTGGTGCCTGTTAGCACTTTTGGTGGGGGTGGCTCAGGCACAGGTTGGCGGCGCGCTGGTGGTGATCGCGGTGACGATTCTCTACGTGGCGCTCGTGTTCCTGGTCGTGCGGCCGATCGCCAAGTGGCTCTTGGCCGAGCGCCCCGAAGAACGCCTGACGACGGGCGTCATCGCCACGGTTTTCGCGACGCTCTTACTCTCGGCGCTTGTGACCGAGGCGATCGGTATACACGCCATTTTCGGGGCGTTTCTCTTTGGCGCCGTGATCCCGCACGATAGCACGATTGCGCGGCTGCTCACACGGCAGCTTGAGTCGGTGGTCACGATTCTGCTGTTGCCCGCCTTTTTCGCGTTGACGGGCATGCGGACCGAAATCGGCCTCGTTTCCGGGGCCGAGCAATGGCTCATCTGCGCGCTGATCATCGTCGTCGCCATCGCGGGCAAGTTCGGCGGCACGTTCGTACCCGCACGGCTCACGGGCCTGCCGACTCGCGAATCGGCCGCGCTCGGCATCCTCATGAACACGCGCGGCCTGATGGAACTGATCGTGCTCAATATCGGCCTCGACCTTGGCGTCATCTCCCCGACGCTCTTCGCCATGATGGTCTTGATGGCACTGGTGACCACGTTCATGACGAGCCCCATTCTCCGCTGGCTGCTTCGCGGGGTGGAGCTCGCGGAGCGCCGGATACCGCGAGAGGATTGATCCCAACGCGATTCCATCGTTCAGGCCAGCGGCTGCGCCGCAACTCTGGGCTTAGCGCTGCAATTCGTGCAGGATTGATGGACAGGGCGCCATCTGTACCGGCGGTTTTCTGGGCGGGGCTTGGGCAGGCGAGAAATTGAACGCGGTGCGTCGGCGTGGGTCGAAGCACGGGTTCGGCTATCGCCGAATGCGTGGCACGCGGCGCTGAGTGGTGCATTTTCACTTCGCTCGGCGCGCCTCATGCCGGATCGCGACACACCAGGCGCAGCAGGAGGGGAAGCAGCACCAGGTTCGCCCCAAGCCCGCCTAAGATCGAGAGGTTTACCAGCACTCCGAAATAGATGATTGGCACGAATTGGCTGAGGCACAGGGCGCTAAAGCCGATGACGATCGCCATCGTGGAGAAGACGTTCGCGCGGCCGACGCTTTGGTGTACGCGGTCGATCGCCTCGTGGAGTGAAAGGCCCCGGCGGCGCGCGCGGAGGAACTCGATGATGTAGTGTGTCGAGGAGTCGACCGCCAGGCCCATCGAGACGGCGGCGATCATCGCCGCTCCCATGTTGAGCTTCAGGTTGAACCAGCCCATCAGACCGATGACCGTGATATTCGGCAGCACGTTCGGCACGAGCCCCACCAGCGCCAAGGCCACGCTGCGGAAGACGATCATCATCATCAGGCCGATCGTTCCGGTCGCGATCGCAAATGTGATCCATTGGTCGCGGATCATGCTGTCGATCAGGTTCGTCAATAGCACGAAGAACCCGGTGACCTGTGCGCCAGGAAACTCGCTACGCGAAATGCTGGTGACCTGCTGGATGAGCTGGTTCTTCTGGTCCGAAGGCTGCCGTTCGCGTGCGCGGAGCATGATGCGAACGTAGTTCTGGCCAGTTTGCGGATCGCGGCCGCGCAGCGCCTTGAGGATGGGCAACTGAGACTCCATCTGCTCCAGCAAGAGCTCCACGTCGAACGAATCGCGTAGCGACCCCATCGACAGCGAGCCGAGCGCATCGGCCAGGCTCAAGGTCTTGGTCAGGCCAGGCGCCAGCCTTCCATCGGCATCACGGACGACGACTTCGCGGCGCAGGCGCGATTCGAGACGCGCGAGTCGATCGACGAATTCCCAGTCAAGCTTGGGCGGGGCCGGCACGTAGGTATCCCAAACACCGGCGCCACCCAGGTTGGTTTCCACAAACGCGTACGACTTGACGATGGGGCTCGACTCGCGGAAGTTTCGCGTGAAATCGGTTTCCACGTCCAGCCAGAGGTAGCCGGTCGTGGCGACCCCGACGATGGCAATCGACAGCGCCGCGACGGATTTTGGCCAGCGCTCGACCCAGCGAACGATTCGGTGCAGCTCGAGATCGAGCTGCCCCTCGCCCCAGGCGCGTTTGGGATCGGTGTCCACGTGACCCCATAGCGCCAGCCCCGGGAGCACGACCGAGACGCTCACGATCGCCACGAGCGAGGCGAGCGCCATCATCGTGCCGAAATCCTGCACCGGGCCGACACGCGCGGCCATGAGCGAACCAAACCCGGCGGCATCGGTGAGGATCGCAAATGCGACCGGCATGGCGACCGTGGCGGCCGCGGTCAGCAACGCCTCGCGCGGCCGATAGCCGAGGTGGCGCTGTTCGCGGAAGCGAATCAAAACGTGCATCACGGCGGCGATACCGCAGACGGTGACGATCGCCCAGAGCATGGAGCTCACCATGCTCAGCCGCAGGCCGGACATCACGAGCAGCGCTTCGGTCCAAAGCAGTGTCACGTTCACCACGGCGATCGGCACGATCATCCAGCGAACGCTGCGAAAGCACACGAGGATGGCCACCATCAGCAAGATCGTCGCCGCGCGGCCCAAGAGCGCTCCGTCCTCTTCGATATAGCGAAACCCGTCGACAACCATGACGGGCCCGCCGGTGAGCACGCCCGATTTGTCGTGCGCCTCGGTCAGGCGGCGCAGCTCGTCGACCGTCTTCGTGCGGTCCGCGTCGGTTTGATCTTCCGGTCGAAGCGTGCAGATGATGCCGGTCGTCTGCTGGTCGGTGCCGATCGCATAACCCTCGAAGAGTTTGAGAAAGGGCTCGCTCAGCGGTAGCTCGCGGTGGATGATGTCGGCGCCCAGCGGGGTGCTGGTGAGGCTAAGCACGTTCTCGACTCCGTCGACGGCGGCAAGCTTGGCGGTGAGCTCCGCCACGCGCGCCATTCCCTCGGGCGTCATCAGCTTTGGGTCCACATAGGCCGCCAGCACCACCTCATCGCCCCCAAACGTGCGTTTCAACTGCTGGTAGGGAACGAGGATCGCGTCGTCCTCGGCAAACATGTTCTCGATCGAACGATCGAACTCCAGGCGGCTCGACGGTCCATAGGCGATTGCCACCAAGGCCAGCGCACCGGCCAGCAGCCAAAATCGCCATGCGACAATGAACCGCGCGAAAGAATCGGCGAACGATGCCGCGGGGCCAGGGTGCTCGTGCGAAGGCGGCAAAAGCTCCAGCTCGTTCGTGCCGAGTTCGATCGGTGTCGATTCTTGAACCATGGGTCGCTTTGACCACTGGACTCGCATCGGGAGCGTGCGCGGGACCGCGCTGGCTGCGCACAGTAAACCACTTCGTGCCCAATCTGGCAAACGCACGGCCGACAGCGACATGCCCATGCGCCAGGTTGCCGGACGCTGAGCACGGGGCGTAAGCAGGCGTTAGCCAGGGGTGCGTCATGCTGTGAGCATGCGACGCACCAATCGTCACTCCGGCGGCTGCCGCTGCCGGGTCGGACATGTGCGTACCCAAGGCGCCGCCGGCAGAGCTTGCGCCAGCGGTAACGACCGCGCAAACCACGCCGTTTTATAGACGCCGCGCACGGTCAAGGTTTCGCGATTGATACCGTCGGCACCACGCGCGATGAAGAAGTGTCGAGCATGGACATTTCGCCGTAACATGCATAGCCGAAATGACGCTTGTATAGACTGTGCGGCGACAATGTGTTAGGCTGCGGTAGCGCTCGATTCATTGAGTTGGCAAGGCGACGCGCTGAGGTCGCAACGGAGTCGGAGACCTGGGCGCCCGCAAGCGGACGGGGGCGGAGTGTTCCCAGCGCGCACCGCAGGCGGTTGTCGTCCGCAGCGCCCAATACCCGGTTGCCAGGCCGTTCTGTTTGTTCCCTCCCCCGTCGGCAGTTTGCATGAAGCCTGGTTTCTACGAGCGCTACGGTTTCTGGATCCTCCTGGTCTCGCTCTTCTTGGGGCCTTTGGTGTCCGGGGGCGCGCTCCGCGCCGTGCGCACCAATCGCAACGCGGTCAAGGAGTGGCTCCCCGCCACGTACCGCGAGACCACGGAGTTCAACTGGTTTCTCGAGCACTTCGCGGGTGGACAGTTCGTGCTGATGAGCTGGGAGGGCTGCACGCTGGATGACCAGCGGCTGCGGCTCCTCACGGACAAGCTCCTCCCGGCCCGTGCGCCCGAAGCCGGACCCCACCGGCCGCGTCTGTTTTCGCGAGTGATCACGGGACGCGAGATTCTGGACGACCTGATGGCGGCGCCGACGAAGCTGCCGCGCAAGGAGGCCCTGGAGCGGCTCTCGGGCGCATTGATCGGTCCGGACGGCCAGCAGACCTGTGCCGTGGTCATGTTCACGCCGGAAGGTGAGCGAAACCCGCGCCAGACGCTCGAGGTGATCTGGTCGATCGCAGTCGACGAGTGCGCGATCGCGCGAGACGCGATTCGCATGGGTGGCCCGCCGGTCGACAACGTGGCGCTCGACGTTGCCGGAGAGCGCAGCCTGATGCGCCTGGCGGCGGTGACCGGCGTGGTGGGGTTGGCGATTTCCTGGTGGTGCTTGCGGAGCGTGCACCTGACGGCCATGGTCTTCAGTGCCGGGATGTATAGCGCGGCGGCGAGCTTCGCGGTCGTGTGGTACTCGGGCGGCACGATGAACTCGATTCTGCTCACCATGTTCGCGCTGGTGTACGTGGCGACGATGTCGGGGGCGATTCACCTGGCGAACTATTACCGCGATACAGCGCTTGAGCACGGCGTAAGGGGCGCATCGGGGCGAGCATTGCGGCTGGCGTGGCTCCCCTTGAGCCTGGCCACCGGCACCACCGCGGTGGGGCTGGCGTCGCTGGCGATCAGCGAGCTGGTGCCGATTCAGATGTTCGGCATTTATTCGGCCGTGGGCGTGGTGATCAGCTTGCTCGTGCTGTTTCTGGGTTTGCCGTCGATGCTGGAGTTGTTTCCGCCGAAATTGGCGGTTCAACCGATTTCAACCAGCGCGCGGCCGGCGCTGGCGGACATGATCTTCAGCGACCGCTGGAACGTGGTGGGCCGCGCGATTCTGCGGCGGCACGCCTGGGTGACCGCGGTGTGCCTGGCGGTAATGGTCGTCTGTGGATACGGCATGACGAAGATTCAGACCAGCGTCAAGCTGATGAATTTCTTCTCATCGGATTCGGAGATCGTGCAGCACTACACGTGGCTGGAGAAGAATCTGGGGCCGCTGGTGCCAATGGAAGTGGTGCTGCGATTCGACAAGTCGAAGTGCGATTTAGATCTGGTGGGCCGCATCGACCTGCTGCGAAAAACCCAGGAGCGAATCCAGTCGCTGCCGGAAGTCGGCAGTGCCATGTCGGCGGCCACATTCACGCCGCTGCCTCCCGCGGCATCGCGTGGTAGTGCGGGCATTGGTCGCGCCGTGGAGCGCCTCTTGGTGCGCGACCGAGCTCGCGTGACGCGCAGTGTCTACAACAAGCGCCTGGAAACGCATCGCGGCGAGTACATCGAAAACGACTATCTCAGCGAGACCGAAAACGAGGAGTTCTGGCGCGTCAGTGCGCGGGTCGGCGCGCTGAACGACATCGACTACGGGCTGTTCGTGGCCCAAATCCGCGGCCAGGTGGAACCGCTGCTCGCCAAGGCCCGCGCCGCCGGCGTCGAAGGGGTCTCGGCTGTCTATACCGGGCTGGTGCCCTTGGTCTACAAGTCGCAGCGGACGCTGCTCGATGGGCTGGTTATCGGCTTCATCATGGACATGGTGATGATCATCCTGGTGATGATGATCGCCGTGCGCGATTTTGGCGCCGGGCTGCTCTTGATGATTCCCAGCGTCTTTCCGGCGGCCATCGTCTTTGGGCTGATGGGCTGGATGGGGATCATCGTCGACGTGGGCACCGTGATGCCGCCGGCCGTGGCGCTGGGCGTCACGGTGGACGACGTGGTGCACTTCCTCCTCTGGTACCGCCGCGGAATCCTGCAAGGCATGAGCCGCGAGGACGCGGTGATGCTGGCCTACAAGGACTGCGCTCGGCCCATGTACCAAAGCTGGGGCGTAATCGGCCTGGGCCTTTCGGCGTTCGCGTTCTCTCCGTTCACGCCCACCCAGCGTTTTGGCTACCTGATGGTCACGCTCTTGACCGCGGCGCTCGTAGGGAACCTGCTGCTCTTGCCGGCACTCTTGGCCGGTCCGATGGGGGCACTCTTTGGCTATCGGATCCAGCGGCGCAATCGGCGCGCGCATGCCGCGGCGCCGAAGGCGTCCATGGGGGCCGCGTCGCCGACCGAACACCACGCCCCGCTGCCTCATCTGACCGCCGCTGAGGCGCGCCACACGCAACCGGCGTAAGCGCGGTTTGCCTCGCCCCATCGTGCTCGAAGCATGCTTGCCGCGCGCATGATTGGTAGTCGGCGATTCCGCCGTGTATGCTATTCCGCATGATTACGCACCCTCAGGCGAACGAGGCCCATCATGGCAGACCTCAAAGGCAAAACACTCTTTATCACCGGGGCCAGTCGCGGCATTGGCAAGGCGATCGGGCTGCGCGCGGCGCGCGATGGCGCCAATATCGTGATCGCGGCGAAAACTGCCGAGCCGCATGCGAAGCTGCCCGGCACGATATACACCGCGGCCAAGGAGATGGAGGACGCCGGCGGGCGGTCGCTTCCCTTGGTCGTCGATATCCGATTTGAGGATCAGGTGGCGGGCGCCGTCGCCAAGGCGGTCGAGACCTTTGGCGGCATCGACATCCTGGTCAATAATGCCAGCGCTATCAGCCTCACCGGAACGCTCCAGACGCCGATGAAGCGCTATGACCTGATGCACCAGATCAACGTGCGCGGGACGTATTGTTGCTCGCAGGCCTGCATCCCGCACCTGAAGAAGTCGGCCAACGCGCACATCCTCAATAACGCGCCCCCGCTGAACATGAGGCCCAAGTGGTTCAAGAACCACGTGGCATATACGATGGCCAAGTACGGCATGAGTCTGTGCGTATTGGGCATGGCGGCGGAGTTGGCCGAGGATGGAATCGCGGTGAACGCATTGTGGCCCCGGACGGGCATCTGGACGGCCGCGATGGAGATGCTCGGCGGCAAGGACGCGGCCGCCGGCTGCCGCAAGCCCGAAATAATGGCCGACGCCGCGCACTTCATCCTCACGAGCGACAGCCGCAAGTGCACGGGCAATTTCTTCATCGACGACGAGGTACTGCGAGCGCACGGGGTAACGGATTTATCGCCCTACGCGATGCAGCCAGGAGCCGACCTGATGCCGGACTTTTTTGTCGATTAGTTACCATTGTCAATAGGACCGAGCCGTGCACCAGGCTCGGACCAACACATCACGACAGGAGATGCACGATGAGTCGATTTCTACAAGGCGCGTTAGCGGCTGTCGCGCTCGTTTTTTTGATCGGCTGCGCGAGCGAGGGCGCTAAACAAGGGAACGAGGAAGTGGCGCCCGCCGATACCAGCGCGGGAGCCGGCATGGAAGGCGAACCATCGCCAGATTCTCAATCGTCGACCGAGGAATCCGGTTCGGGCGATGACATCGCCGCCAATCTGGCCAAGCTCTCGGACGAAGACCGCGCGGCGGCTGAAAAGCAAAAAGTTTGCCCCGTGAGCGACGAAGCGCTCGGTTCAATGGGTGCGCCAGTTAAGATCGAGCTGGCCGACGGGCGCAGCGCGTTCATTTGCTGCGCCGGCTGCGAGCAGCAGCTCCGCGACGAGCCCGACAAATATCTGGCGAAGCTGGAAAACAAGCCGGAGGCAGGCGATTCGGATTCCAGCAACCCATAGCGCTAATGCTGGACGTGGTGCGTCATTGCTTCGCTCGACGCACCGTGCGCACTGGTGCGTCTTCGCTGCGCTCGACACACCCTACCTGGGGGCGCGAACACGCGCGGCCAGCTTATCGCTTCGTGGCGATGACGGTGAAATAGCTGCCCGTCACGCGGTCGAAATAGTCGGGCCGCATTTCGAGAGGCAGATCGTTGTAGGCGCAGTAGTTGCGGATCTGGCTCAATAGGTCGCGCGGATGGCAGCGCCGCAGCGGCCGGTTCAACCGCCGATAATGCTCGTCCAACAGGGACTCGATCGCTTCAAACCTGTACTCGTAGCCAAACGACCGTGCGCACAGCTTGAACAAGTGGTGGAATTCCGCCTCGTCCGGATCGCCGATCTCGATCTTATAGGGAATCCGGCGGAGAAACGCCTCGTCCACCAGGTCGCTCGGTTCGAGGTTGGTCGAAAAGATGATCAACTGTTCGAACGGAACCTGGAGCTTTTTGCCCGTGGAGAGCGTCAGGAAGTCCTGCCGGTTTTCCAGGGGCACGATCCAGCGGTTCAACAGCTCTGCCGGCTCGATTCGCTGTCGGCCAAAATCGTCCACCAGCAAACAGCCGCAGTTGCTCTTGAGCTGCAATGGGGCCTCGCTGATATTGGCGCGCGGGTCGTGCCGAATCTCGAGGTTGTCCATCGTCAGCTCGCCACCCACCACGACCGTGGGCCGACGGATCTTCACCCAGCGGCGATCGAAGCTGGCGGAGCGCACGATGCTGTCCGCGTGGCTTTCGATGGCCTCGTGGTAGGCCGCATCATACAGCTTGATGATCTGACCATCTTCGATCAGCGTCCGCGGAATCCATATGTGCTGGCCGAAGCACATCGTGATCCGCCGCGCCAGCGTCGACTTGCCGTTGCCGGGCGCACCGTACAAGAAGAGGCCGGCGCCGGAGTTGATCGCCGGCCCCAGGCTCTCGAACAGGTCGGCATTGATCGAAATATCAGCAAACGCTTTAGTGAGTTGCGACCGCTTGGGAGCTTCGGCCCGGATCGTTTGCGCCGCGACCGAAAGCACGTAGTCCGGCAATGGCACGGGCGCGGCGCCGGTGTATCCGCATGCCTCGATATAGGCCGCCGCGCGGTTGCGCCCTTGTTCGGTCAAACCGTAGTTGTAGTCGGACAGCGGGGCCGAGCCGGCGTGGACGATGATCTGCCGAGTGCGCAGGTCATGCAATACGCCTTCCAAAATGCCGAACGGCAAACAAAGGTGGTCGGCAATCGCGCGGCCCGCCGCGACGCCGACGATGCTGATGTGTTTGCAGACCAGCGTTTCGACGAGCGAGGTGGGGAGTCCCGCCTCCTCGAGCGATCGCGGCTCCGCCGGGCGAAACGGGTCGTCGGAAAAGAGCGCCGCGAGCAAACTCTCGCGTGTGTCGACTGCGGTCGATACGGTCATGCGCGTTGCCCCCCGTCGGTCCTCTCGTGCCCAACACAAGTCTAGCTCACGCCGGCGATCCGTTCGTCTCTCGTGCGCATGCAGAGCTTATGAGCGAGGGAAGCGATTCAGAACGCGAATTGGTCAATGTTGTTCGCGTCGAAGACCAGGGGCGGGCCGAGGATGACTTCATCGCCGCGGACGCGGACGCCGCGGATGCGGCCGATGTCGAACGTTCCGTCCGTGTACTTGCCGTCCTTGATCCGCGTTGCCATTTGGACAGCCAAATATCCCAGGTCCTCGGGATTCCACAGGCAAAACTGCCGGACGGTCCCGTCCTTGACGTACTCGCGCAGCTCGCTGGGGAGCGTGACGCCGCTGACGGCTACCCGGCCGCTCTTACCAGCCTGCCGGACTGCCTCGGCGGCCCCCGGCACCGCGACCGACGAAAGTCCCCAAATGCCCCTAAGGTCGGGATGGGCCGCCAGCACGCTCGCGGTCATCTGCCGTGCTTTGCTGATGTCCTCGTCCGGGTAAAGCGTTTCGAGCAGCGCGATCTGGGGATACATCTCCTTGATGCGTGGCAGCATGAAGCTCATCCAGGCGTTCTGATTGGGAGCGGTCGGCGTGGTGCTGACGATCACCGCCTTGCCCTTACCGCCAATTGCCTTGGCCACGATGTCGACCATCAGGTGCGCCAGCTCGTCGGTGGGGGTCTGGTTGCAGAAGGCGTTTCGGCCAGAGGTTTTGGCGTTCGCGTCGGCGTCCCAGGTTATGACGATGATCCCTTGGTTGCGAGCTCTCTTCAGTACAGGCGCGATCGCCTCGGGATCGTTCGGGGCGATCGTGATGACATCCAGCCCAAGCTGGATCATGTCCTCGACAATCGGAATCTGATCCTCCACGCGATTGTTAGTGGGTCCGCGATAAATCAACTCGACGCGCAGCTCGTCCGCCGCCTCCTTGGCCCCCTTCTGGCACGCCTTGAAGTAGGGGATCGTCTCCAGCTTGGGAATCATGCCGATCCGGAGCGCCCGCCCACCTGCACCGGGTGCGGCGTCAGGGCGGCCCGAACAACCCACGACAAAGGCAAGTGCCAGCAGCCATCCACCGCCCACGGGTCGTCGCACGTTAGTTCTCCCGCTCGTTTTCGGCGTAGCGCATTGTGGCGCCAATTCGGGGTGACGCCCGTTGTCGTGTGCCGTTGGTTCGGCACCATATCGAACCAGTGCTTACTATTGCCGGCCTGTGCCGCACGTGCCATCCCACGGGCTTGCCAGTTGTTCCTGCTCGAGCAGCCGAAGCTTGCCGCGGAGCCGCTCGCCGGTTGAATAGCCGATGTGACCGGCGCGAGCGACCACGCGGTGGCACGGGACCACCAATGGCGTGCGATTCACCGCCATGATGTTCCCCACGGCACGTGCCGCACGCGGCGAGCCGGCGCGAGCGGCCAGCTCGCCGTACGTGAGCGTTCTGCCGTGCGCAATGCGGCGACAGTGGCAAATTACTCGCCGCGCAAACGCGCTGTCCGGATACACCTCGATGCGCACATCGCGGAAATCGTCGCGCGCCCCCGCGGCGACTGCCTGTAATCGTTCGACCAGCGACCGATTCCACGATTCGTCCGCCACGAATTCCAGGTCGAGCAACGACAACGCACGCAGCGCCTCCTGCGGCGTGCGATGCACCAGCGTCAATGCCTTCAGCGCACGTTCGTTACCAGCCATCGCCATCCAACCCAGCCGACTACGAAACGCAACCGCGCGCACTACCTCATCAGGCAAACGTGCTCTCATCCACTGATCACTGACCACTGACCACTAATAACTGACCACCAAACCACTTTGACACCCTCGGACGGGGCATTCTATACTAAAGTTCGGGACCGAGAACGAGTCTCGAATTCGCGCTGCCTTCGACGGTCGACAAGGAACCGCCCTGATGAATCGTTACGCATCGCTGTGCGACGATTTCTACATCAACATGAACCTCAGCACGGAGATGGAGCTGCCGAGCAACCGCGAGACCGTCCTGCACTATTTCGAGCACATCCAGAAGAAATACCCCACCATGCGGAATTTCTATTGCCGCGAGAAGGGGGATTTCGTCCTGGAGGAGGACAAGGACAAGGGGCATTACCGCTGGTGCACGATCGAGCCGCGCCGCGTCTGTTCGGGCCAGGTGAACCCCGAAAGCATCTCCGAGCCGCTCGAGCAGCACCACCTGGTCTTGGACTTGGCACCGTATATGCTCTCGGTGAGCACGCTGGACTGCGAGTCGCTGGATCTGCTTTTCGGGTTCGACTTTACGTACCGCGGCAACCACAACCAGTTGGTGGCCGAGGCGCTGGGCCTCAACCCGGCGTACGAGCGGCTCAACGAGATTCACGGGGCCTCGGTGATCAACTACGAGCCGACGCTGACCTTGGCGCTCGACGAGGACTGCCGCACCCAATGCCGGATGAGCATCGAGACGCGCACCAACGCCTACCACATCCGCACGCGCGACTTCCCCGAGGAGCAGTTGAGCGTGTATCTCACCGCGCGCCAGTACGGCAGCCTGGGGGCCGATACCACTTTCGTCAAGGCGCTCGGAAACCTCGCCCAGATTTGCCAGGACATGGTCGATCAGTACGTCGTGGATAACGTGCTGCGGCCGCTGGCGCGAGCCATCGCGCTGAAATAGTGCCCAAGCGATCTCAAGGCGAGTGAGCGTGACACACTAACTCGAGGCGCCAGCCGAGGGATGGTGACGGCACGGACAAGGATTGCATCGCGGTTTGGATCCTGGTCGGCAGTGTGCGGTGCTATCGTGGATGTGGCCGCAGGTTCGATTGGACTCTCGGCCGAAGTTGGGCATCCCTCGGCTTGCGCCTCGGGTTAGTGTGAATCGCCATGGCGGTTAACCAGAGCGACTTTGCACGGAACGTCAGCGTCGAAACGGCGTTCAGCGTTTTGGCGGTGGCACGCGCGCTGAAGGCGGCAGGCAAACAGGTCATCGAGCTCGAGATCGGCGACAGCCCCTTTCCGTCGACTCGCTCGGCGAAGCGCGCCGGCATGGCGGCGATCGAATCGGACCAGACGCACTATTGCCCTTCGGCGGGGCTGCACGAGTTTCGCGCCGCCGTTTCCGAGTTCGTCAACCGTGAGTACGGCCTGGCCACGACGGCCGAGAACATCGTGGCGGGTCACGGGGCCAAAATCTTCGAGCTCTTGTTCTGCGAGACGTTTTTGAACCCCGGCGACGGCGTGCTTGTCTTCGCGCCCTATTTCCCGACCTACCTGCCGAACATCGCGCGTCGCGGCGCACGAGCCTGGCTGGCCGAGCTGAAACAGAGTCGCGATTTTCGCCCCGACCTGGCCGACGTGGATCGGTTTCTGGGCGAGGACGCGCGGCCCAAGGCCATCTTTCTGAACAGTCCCCACAATCCTACCGGCGGCGTGGCGACGCGCGAAGACTTGCGCGGCCTGGCGGATCTGGTGCGTGGCCGTGACGTGGCCGTCTTCAGCGACGAACCGTATGACCGCATGGCGTGGCGCGGACGGCATCACACGATCCTGGCAGAGCGCGGGATGCTCGACCAAAGCGTGGCGGCCTATACCTTCAGCAAGTCGTACAGCATGAGCGGCTGGCGATTGGGCTACGCCGTGGCCGGGCGCGAGATTGCCGAGACGCTGGCGCGGCTGATCAATACGTCGCTGTCGTGCGTGCCTCCCTTGGCGCAACTGGCGGGCATCGCCGCGCTGCGCGACGACGCGGCCGAGCGAGACGAGGCGATGGGACGATTTCGCGAAAAGGTGGAGTTGCTAGTGCGTGGTCTCAACCGCATCGAGGGCGTGCGATGTTTGGATCCTGGCGGGACGTTTTACGTATTCCCCTCCGTGGCCGACGTTTGCAACCGCCTGGGCATCACGTCGCACGGGCTGGCCATGTATCTCTTGGAAGGGGCCGATGACTCGTTGGGCGTGGCCTGCCTCGGCGGCGAGTGTTTCGGCGAGGCGGGCCGGGGGTTCTTGCGATTCAGTTGCGCCGAGCCGAACGAGCGGCTTCAACAGGCGGTCGATTTCCTGCCGATCGCGCTCTCGCGCGGCGAACGTGTCGTGCGATATCTCGAACGACACGCGCATTTTCGACTCGCCGGGGCGTATGGCACCTAGCGTGCCGATTGCGCGGCCGTCTCCGGCGAGCTTGCCTCCTGCCGCACGTGCTGATCGAAATCCAACCTCCGCGGCGGAAGCTCGCGCCAGGTTGAGGTTCCCTCGGTGATTTCCAAAAGTCGGTCCATCGGGACATTCTCCAACACCTGATGCGACCCTGTCGTCGGCCACTCGATTTCAAGCCGCGAGATTCGAGTCGCGTCGCCCAGGCCGATCTCGTGGCGCCAGGGGTGGCTGCCGAAACTGCTGACCATGCCCTGGGCGCGGTGAATTTCTCGCGTGCGCGCGGGCGTCTCCAGCAGGACCTTGATGCGCGCGCCTACCGCGGCGCGGTTCGTTTTCGTGCCGAGCAGGCGCAGCATGAGGAAATGGTTTCCATGTCCGGGATTGAGGAACAGGCTGTTGCGGAACTGATCGCCGGGGTAGAAGCCTCCCAGGCAAGCGTAGACGTCCTGATCGCCATCGTTGTCGAGGTCGGCAAAGGCGATGCCGTGCCCCTTTTGCAGATGGCCGAAGCCGCCGCTGGTGGTCACGTCTTGAAATCGCCGTCCGGCATCGTTGCGCAGCATGACGTTGGGCACGAGCCAATCGTAGAACTGCCCGCCGGTGCCGAGATAGACATCCAGGTAGCCATCGTTGTCGAGGTCTCCGAAGCTGGCCCCCATCGCCTGATACGATCCCTTCAGTCCCATGGCGCGCGTGACGTCCGCGAAGCCCTTCCCGGCTTCATTGTGGTAAAGGCGGAGGCGACAATCTTGGTGCGGAAGCTTGAGATAATCGGAGACGACGTCTTTCAGCAGGGCCTGATAGGCCGACACCCAAAGATCGAGCCAGCCATCGTTGTCGTAGTCGAAAAACCAGGCGGCGAAGCTGCGCAAGGGCTCGGTCACGCCGAGCGATTCGGCGAGGTCGGTAAACGTGCCGTCGCCGTTGTTGCGGTACAGCCGGTTGCGGCCGTAGTTCGGCTTGTCCTGGAAATAGTGAAAGTTGGAGACATAGATATCCAAATCGCCGTCGTTGTCGTAATCGCCGGCGGCAACGCCCTTGGCATAGCGGTCGTTGGTGACGCCGGCCGCCGTTGCCACATCCGTGAAGGTGCCGTTGCCGTTGTTATGGAACAATTGCGACGGAAAATTGAACTCGCGGCCGCGCTCGATGAGCGACTCGTTGGCGACGTAGAGATCGACGTGGCCGTCGTTGTCAAAATCGCCCCACGCGGCGGCCTGCGAGGGGAAGGCCGGGTCGGCCAGCCCGGCGGCGCGCGTGACATCTTCAAACGTGCCGTTGCCATTGTTCTTCAAAAGCGACCTGCGAATGCGGCCTTGCTCGTAAAACCAGGCGCCTCGCAAGACGAGGATATCGGCACGCGTGTCGTTGTTGAAATCGCACCAGTTGCATTGCAGGCCGCCTAATTGAGCATGGAGGTTCGCTTCGGTCGCCACGTTGCGGAACTGGCCGGACCCTTCGTTGTGGTAGAGAGACAAGGGCGCCGACGGATCGGCCGACGATGCGACCAGGTCGAGCAGTCCGTCGTTGTCGAAATCCTCGGCGATCACGCCGCCGGCGATACCCATGCGATCGACCCCGGCGGCCGATGAAATGTCGCGAAAACGCCCCACGTCAGCCGTCGATGCGGTTGCGTCGATCGGAACCAGGTACTGCGCCGGAACACCACGCGGGTACTCGCCGAGCACCATGTTGAGGATGTTCAGGACCCACATCGACTCCAGTTTGTCGGGGGGATCGGTGGCGAGGTAGGCCTCGTAGTCGCGGCGTGCCTGCTCGGCGGCGTCGCGCTGGTGATGGATGCCGCCGCCTTCGATCGGAAATATGCAGCTTTGAGCGCAATGGGCGGCGAGGCAATTCTGCTGCTCCGCACGGCGCAGATACGCGATCGCTCGCGCGCGGTGCAGGCGAGGAAGAATGTCACCGGCCACGCCGTTTTCTGCTGCGATGCGGAATGCGCGTTCGATTGCGTCCACCGCTCCGTCGATATCGCCAATTCGTAATAGCTCCATCGTCAACTCGGCGTGGAGCGCGCATTGGTCGGCGGGGGACCATTTTGGCGATTCGATGGCCTCGACAAGCCTGGCCATCGACACGCGCCCATGGAAGCGGTTCGTGCTTTCTCGCAATCGCCGCTCGACCATACGGAACTCCTCGCGCGGCGACAGCGAGGGAAACGACAAGTTGGCAATGCGCGAGTGGTCCCAAAGGTCCTCCTCCGCGGGGCGCTGGACCGGCGGTCCATGTGCCGCAGCTTGCTGCCTCTCCTCGGAGTGCTTTACGCCTGCCGCGCCTTCCCGGTTGGTCGCACGTTCGGAACAAGCAGTCGTCACTCCCAACACCGACATCGCGAGGATGCGACTGGCAAACCATTTTGGGCATCGCGCGGAGCAAGAGTGCTGGTCATCGCTGCGACGATCGAGCCAAACGCTCATGGTCAGTTCGCTCCTACGCACGGTGCCACTGGGCGCGTCAAGGCGCTTGCGGGCCGTGACGCGGCACGGGTTGGATCACGGCGAGTCCGCCGCCGAAGGCTTGCCGCGAGTGGCTCGGATCTCCTCTAGAATCGACAACAGGTCGGCCGCGATACGCCTCGCGACTTCTCCGCCGGCCGGCTCGATCGTGTGACAGCTATCGTAGAAGGCCGTCCGTTCTGACCATTCTACGTCGTCGAACGCGCTGGTGAGATCCGCCACCACGCTCGTCGATTTGTCGCCGCTACCGCAGCGCCCGGCGGCCACCGCCTCGACCAATGCCCACTGTCCGGCACTGCAAAGCTGCCGCTGAAGCTGCCGTGGGGCTAATAGCTCGTGCTCGTAGGTCGATGGGTTCTTGCGCAGATAGATCACTGGCTGCCAATAGAACCGGGCGCGGAAGCCGAACTGCCGGCCCAGTGCCTCGACCGCGCGGACGTTGGCGGCGTAAATGTCGATGGTCCGGCCGGCCACTTCGTCGACGGTCAATTCGCTGCCGGATGCCGGCGCGCGGATCAACGCCCCGTGCCGTGCGGCCCTCAAGAGTTTCGCTAACGCGAGATTCTCCGCACCCAGCTGCGCAAGCTCGGCTGTGGTGCGGCGCAACACGCCGAATTCGAGCCTTCGTTGTGCCTCGTGGACCGAAACGCCTGCCTCGCGGTTGAGGAAGGTCGCGCTCAGGTCGTTGTATCCGTTAAGGAACACGGCGATGTCGGGCACGTTTCCGCGTTGCAGCTCGCCGTAGAGCGCCAGCGCCTCTTGCGTGCTCACGTAACCGATCTGGCCGAAGTTGGTGACTTCGGCCGGCGACGGACCTTCCGCGAGGTGTCGCGCGAGAAGCGACGGAATCGTGTGATCGTCTCGCGCGCCGAAGCCCCAGGCCGTCGAACCGCCGAATACAAAGATGCGCGGCGGCCGATCGGCGTCCATGTGCTTGACATCGGTTGTCTTGGGTGCTCGCCACGTGCGGCGCAGCCCTCGCTCATCCACATTGATGTGCTGGCCGGCGTAGGGGGTGCTACGGTAATAGGCGAACGGCTGCCAGCGCGTGGCGCGGCCGGAGAGCTCGAAGGCCTGGACCGTATCGGCCATCTCGCGCGCGAAGCCGGACAGCCAACGATCGTCGCGCTTGGGAAATGAGACGCGGTACCACTCAGGCTCCTGCCGCACGGCGCGCTCCAGCACGCGGCCGGCCACCGCGTCCAGAATCGCCAAGAGTAAGAGCGCCAACCCCACCGCCAGCCACAGCGCGCGTACCGAGCGGAAGGCAAACTTCAAAGCCCCGAACAGCCAGATTCGCATGGCTTCAACTCCGGGCGTGATAACGATGCGGCATGGTGGCGGAATTCATGGGAGTTCGACCGTCGGAAGTCTTACGACTTCCGCTACGCATTCAAGCATCACGACGACTTGAATGGCACCAGCATCATCTTGCCGGGCTGCGCGAGGATGTTCAATCCGCGCTCGCGGCAGGCGGCGACCGTCTTGCTGCGAATTGATGCGCCATTCGCAGTGGCACGACGAGCGGTCGGCTCGTATGATTCGCTCGAGAATGGGCGGCGCCGCGCCACTCCGGGGCTAACGCCCACGGCTCGGCTTTCGCAATGCCTACCTTGGGAGATGACGCTTGTTCCTTGGGCCCATCTTTACTCGCGAGGCGGTGACGCTGCCGCGCCGCCCTCGCATGTACGTGGCGCGGGCGACGTACGTCTTGGCGCTCTTCGTGCTGATGTGCACGGCGTGGATGATTCTTCCCGGTACGCAGGTGGTGAGCGCGCTCAGCACCTTGGCCACGTTCGGCGCGATCCTGTTTCAGATCTTGGCGCCGTTGCAACTGGCGTTGGCCGTATTCTTTGCCGCGCTTTCGGCCGCCAGCGCCGTGGCGCGCGACAAGGATCGCCGCACGCTCGACCTGTTGCTGTTGACCGACATCTCGAACTCAGAGCTGGTGCTAGGGCGCCTCGTGGCTTCGCTTTTGGGGGTGTTCGTCCTGTTGGCCGCGGCGATTCCGCTGTTCATGCTCGCGCTCTTGTTCGGCGGCGTGTCGCCGGGACAGGTGGCGCGCGTGGAGGCGGTCACGCTTGTTAGCGTGCTGGCCGCCGGCAGCCTCGGTTCGACGCTTGCCTTCTGGCGCGAGAAAACGTTTCAGACGCTGGCGCTGACGGCACTTGGACTCGGCGCCTGGATCGTGGCTTGGGAGGCGATTGCACTGGCGGCGCCGGAGCAAGTGTGGTTGGGCATCGACTGTCTCGACTGGGCGATTGTCTTGAGCCCCTGGCAAGCCATTCTGGAAGCATCGCGCCCCGCCGCCGAAGGAGAATCGTTATCGTCGCTCATGTCGCCTGCGGTGGCCGCCTTTCTTGCCGTGGCACTGGGCCTGACCGCGGCCATCAGCGGCATTGCCGTTTGGCGCGTCCGAGTGTGGAATCCCGCGCGTGAAGGGCAGCGCCGCGGCATCCGCAAGAGGCGCGAGCGGCAAGCGACGCGATCGCTCGATGCGGCGCCGCCGGTGAAGACCGCCGGTAGCTCGCGGCCCATGGCCATCGAAGGTGGCGAGCCGATCTTGCGCGGCCCTACGCGCCCGGTTTGGGACAACCCGATCGTCTGGAGAGAGATTCGCACCCGCGCCTATGGGCGTCGCGTGCTGGTAATTCGCGTGGCCTACTGGTGTTTGTTCATCCTGGCTGCCGCGGGGGTCTATACGCTTGTCCATGGCGAGGTGGGCATCACTCGCGCCTGGGGCGTCACGGTCCTTGCGCCGTTGCTGCTCTTAAGCATCGTGCTGGTCAATGCCCAGGCCGTGACCGCCCTGACGAGCGAGCGCGACGCACGGGCGCTCGATCTGCTTCTAGTGACCGATCTGACGCCCAAGGAGTTCATCTTCGGCAAGCTGGCCGGCATTCTCTATAACGCCAAGGAGATGGTGGTACTGCCAATCTTGTTGTGCGCCTATCTGTGGCTGGCCCGCGCGATCAGCTTGGAGAACTTCGTCTACCTGATCGGCGCGCTGGTGGTGCTAGACGCCTTCGTGGCGGTGCTTGGTATGCACCTGGGGATGGCGTACGAGAACTCGCAGCGAGCGATCCTTGCCAGCCTGGGCACCGTTTTTTTCCTGTTCCTGGGCGTGGCGACCTGTATTCGCATGATGGTGGCCTTCAGCGGGTCGTTCCAGGTGCAGTTGCAACCCTTCCTGGCCTTCATGGCGGGGGGCGGCTTGGCGCTCTATGTCACGCTGGGAGCGCGAACGCGCTCGACCGCGATCGCACTGGCATCGGCGATTTGCCCGCTGGCCACGTTTTACGCCATCACCAGCTTTTTGCTCGATTACACGCTGGCGGTATTTCTCGTCACCGCGAGCGCCTATGGGTTCGCGACGGCGGCGATGCTCGTTCCCGCCGTCTACGAGTTCGACGTAGCCACCGGCCGCACGACGGCACCGGAGGAGTAAGGCCATCTCCACGAGATTATTACCGCAGTGGCACAGAGACGCGGAGAGAAAGAGCGATCGTAGTGTCGTCGTCAATCGCTTTCTCTGCGCGTCTCTGTGCCTCCGCGGTAATTAATCTGCGCCTCTGCGGTGATCAAAACGCCAACCCGCCGCGGACGAGCGCCGTATCGTCGAGGTCGGTCTCAGTGTCGCTCTCCGCGTACTCCAACTGCCGGTCGAAGACATAGCCGGCCTCGATCCACAGCTTGTGGTGCGCGCCGGCACGCCGTTCCAACCCTACCACGAGCCGCAGATCGAAGTACGAGAGCGTATCGTCGGCGCCCGAGTCGCGGACCACCGACCACTGGCCGCCGCCGAACTCGCCGGCCACATAGCCCCACCATTCGAGGCAAGGGTCGTACAAGAACCGTCGCGCAATTCGCGGCCTCGGCATGATGATTTCGAAGGCCGTGTCGTCGTTGGGCGTCCACAACATGCCACCCACCGGCAATAATCCCACGTCTTGTCGATCGGGAAACGCGACCCCGGCCAGGAGCTTCGTCGTCGGGCTGAGCGTGAACACACCCAGCCCTCGGCCCGGAATCCGCAGCGAGTCGCCGCTGCTGCGCTCGAAGTCGCTGAACACCCCCGGCGCCACGGCCAGGTCCATTGTCCATCGTGGCCCTAGCGGTCGAAGCCAGCGAATCTCAAGTGTCGCATCGTAGAGCTGGGCGGGCACGTCCGGCGCCGCCGGCCCGCTTAGTTCGTGCAGAGCGAACCCGGGCGTCAACAACAGTGGCGACTCGCGTGTCAGCATCGGGAAGGCCAACATCAGGCTCGTCGACACGTCGAGCATGCCCATGCCCGTCGCACCGCCGGGCGCCAGCCACACGGCGTCGAACCATGTCCGTTGCCAGATGCCCGGCTTCGCGCCGGGTATGGTCTTGGCCGGCGCGGCCGCATCGACTTCGCCCTCCTCGGGCGTCGTAGGAGGCACGGCGAGTTCAAAGGACCGGTCCTCGAGCCCTTTCGCGATGTCGCTAGCATTCGCGAGCGGTTCAACGGTCCCGGTTACTTCGTCATGCGTCGGCGGCAAACGCGCGATCTGTGCACCGGCGACTCGCGGCAGGGTCGCCGGATGGACGACTGCAAGCATTACAAAGGCGACGGCCAGGCGACATCGCCTCGACAGATGCCAATCCAACGTGCGTCTGCCGCGAGCCGCAATCCCCGTAGGGTGCGTCAAGCGCAGCATAGACGCACCACGTCCCAACATTGGCGTCCGCCTCGTGGCGTTAATAGTGAATTCCCGCGCGAAGCATGACCGTGTCGTCGGGCTTGAAGGTGGGCGTGTTGGTCTTGAAATACTCGATCTCGCGGTCCCACACGTAGCCCACCTCCAAGTACCCGCGCTTGCCGCGCAGCCCAATCATCTCCAGCCCCAGCGAAATCCGCAGGTCGTTGTAGTCGATCGAATCCTCGGCGCCGTCAGCGCGCAAGATCGTCCACGCCCCGCCACCGAACTCGCCCGCCACGTACCACCACAGGTCGTTATTGCCCAGTGTCCACAGCCGCTGGGCGGCCTTGGGAGTGGGAAAAACGATGTCGAACCGCACATCCTCGTTGGGCGTCCAGATGACGCCGCCGGCCGGCAGCAGCTTGATGTCGTTGCGATCGATGAACACGACGCCCGCCGCGATTTGCAGCGTGGCCGAGAATCCGAAGATCGCCAGCCCTCGCGCCATCACGCGAATGCTGTCGTCGTCAAAAAACTCGAAATCGCTGTACACGCCCACCCGCGCGCCCAAGTCGGCGCTCAGCCATTGGTTGATCACCGGTCTCCAGCCGACATCCAGGTACGCGTCGTACACGCGCGGCGGCAGGTCGGGGCTATCGGGGCCGCTCCAGTAGTGCACCGCGAAGCCCGGCGTCACCACCGCGGGCGACGCGTTGTACAAGAACGGAAAGGCGAACGAGGCGCTCAGCTCCAGGTCGTTGATCCCGAAATCGTCCCCGCCGTCTCCCGCCAGCCAGGTGTATTGAAAGTCGATCCCCTGCACCAGCCGGTACGGCTCCGCCACGGTGCCGTCGGACCGGATGACTCCACCTTGGGGCGCGGCGGGCGCCGCCTGCACCTGAGGGTCGGCGTAGGCATCCCAATTCGGGTTAGCCGGCTGGATCGTCCCGCCCAACGTGGCCGGGGCGCCGGGCTGGCGAAAGAACGGGCTTTCCTCCTCGACCATCGTCGGAAACTGCACGCGCTGTGCGAGCGCCGGCACGGGCGCGATCGCCGCCAGCAGCCCCAGCGGCAACCACAGCCGACAAGCGAGATTGGGCAGTCGCGCCTGGCACACAAGCCGCGCACTCGAAAGGAGGATGGGCGGAAGGGTAACAGATAAGCTCGCAGGTGGCCCTGAATATCAAGCCCACCACCGCCGGTCAAGGGCACGTCGCCGATCGTCGTCGGTGGCTGCGTAAGGTCGCGAGTCCTGGAAGACTGCGCTGCGTCCGTGCGTGGCTCCGAATTGCCAGTCCGGCTAAAACCCCCCCGTCTCGAATCACCAGCAAGGCCGTGCTCAGCCTGCAATTTGTGATTGCGCGGAGCACGTGCATGGCTGTCACCGCTGCGCACGAGTGATATAATCACCGGCGTCGACGCTGCTCTACGTTGCGCGGTGCCGTGGGCGGCGTGCGGCCACCTTTCTCGGGTCAATCGAACCCTTCGCACCGCGCAGGAACGAGGAGGCCGGTCATGTGGCGGCGCATGCAATGTCGGTATGTAGTGGGGTTGTCGTTGGCAATCGCGTGTCTGTTCGTGGCGACGGGGCGCGCGCAACAATTTCCTGGCGGCGCGACGCCCGCCCATTGTGCCGACAAGTGCGCGGCGTGCGCAACGGTCGGCACGATCGAGCCACAGACGATCTCCTCCGAGGCCGAGCGCCGCGCCGAGGAGCGGCTCTCAAAAGCGCTCGATCAGCCGACAACGGCGGCGTTCACCGACTCACCGCTGGAGGAGGCGCTCCAGTTTCTGAGCGAAGCACGCGGCATCCCCATCCACGCTGACCGCAAAGCGCTTGAGGATCTCGCCATCGGCACCGACTCCCCGATCAATCTACAAGTCGAGGGAGTCTCATTGCGGTCCGCGCTGCGGTTGATGCTGCGCGACCTCCACTTGACCTTCACGCCGCAAGACGAGGTCTTGCTTGTAACGACGCCCGAGGTCGCCGGAGCACGGCTGGTCGTCAAGCTGTACCCCGTGCGCGAATTGCTCGGTACTTCGAATGAGAATTTTTTCAACCTGGTCAAGGTCATCACGTCGTCGATCGCGCCGGATAGCTGGGATGAAGTCGGAGGCCCCGGTTCGATCGCGCCATTTGGGAGCAACCTCGTCGTCGGTCAAACGACCGAGGTCCACGAGAGCATCGAGACGCTGTTGGCCACATTGTGCCGCTTTCCCGGTAGCGCGCCGCCAAGTGCTAACAAAACTGGGGCCTGCCCTACGTGTGGCGCTCAGCCGGCGGCTAAGAAGGTCGGCGGTGGCGGCGGTCAATTCCGCCTTCCGGCCGAGCAAAAGCCAGCCATGCACCCGTTACAGATTCTGCGCGGTAGCGGCCACATGCCAGCGCGACCCTGAACGCGACGAATTCCCAATTGGCAGGACTTGAACGCCGCCTTTTTCGGGAAGGAAGCAATCGGCGCGCGTCAAGTCCGCGCGGGGTCGGGAATCTCGATCGCAAGGATCTCGACAATCACGTCTTGCTCCTCCGTGTGCGGTGGCGGTTCATCGTCATCCTTGTTCGCGCGAGTAATAAGCACGTCGATCGAGCGCGTGGTTCCAGGTTCGTTGCCAGTCGTGACGTGGTCGAGCCAGAATCCATCGGCGACTTCGCGCGCTGAAGTCGACTTGAGCTGCCGCTGATATAGGTTCTTGAGCTTGACGGGTCGCACTTTCTGCTCGACGCGGATGTAATGGACAATCAGCGGACTGATCTGGATGTTCGGCAAACGTCCGGCGGCCAGATCGTCAGGCCACTTTAGGTGGTACTCGGCGAGCACGCTGGCGCCTTCGTGCAATTCAATGGGCAACGGGCGGTCGGCGCCACCCTCGGCGCGAAAGTAGTTGTCTTGCGGAGACGCGGGCGCCGTGGCCGCCGACTCGGCAGCGCTTGAGCTCGATGGGTCCGCCGCTGCCGTGTCCTGTGGGGGCTGGCCTTCTCCGACCGCTTGTTCTGCTGGGGCGACTGTGTCGCTGTTGAGTGCGAGCGCCGCGGCATAAAAGCGACGGTTCAACACGCGCACAAAGTCCTCGCAGGCCTGCATCCACTCGTATTTCGCCTTGTCGTCCGGCGCGATCTCGTCGGCGGGCCGCGGGGCGCGCGCCGGGCGACCCTTGGCCGCCGGCAGTTTGGATGGGTCGCTTTTCCGCGGCGCACTCTTGGCGACCAGCAACAGGCCAGGGTCGTGAATGTACGTGCCAAATGGCAGGTCATCCTTGATCCGCGCCGTTCCCTCGGTCCAATGATCCTTGACGAGCGCGTGCTGTCGCGCGCGGACCGGCGGCAAGGGGAGCGACGCCGCCAGCCGAAGAAGGCTCGCGGCTTCTCCCAATTCGGGCACGTTTTCCGCTCGCTTGACGATCGCGGCCAGTGCCGCAGGATGCCACAACGTCGACGCCACGAAATACGCGTCCGCCAGGGGCATGCCAGAGTCCGGCGCGGTTTCCGCGGCGCGTTTCTCGGTGCCATCGGCCGGTGGCGTTTCCGGACCGGCGGCAACCTCCCCTGGCTCGGCGTCGGGCGGTGTGTCCGCGGAAGGTTCAGCCTGCGGCGCCTCACCGGCACGGTCTCGCTGGCGGCGCGACCGCATCTCGCGCGCGTTGCGCTCGATCTCCTCGGGCTCAATGGATTGCGGCGTGGGATTCAGGAAGTCGTTCGCCGCGTCAGCCTTGGCAGACGTGCGGTCTTTTTCTCTTGGTTCGGTCTGGGGCACTGCTTCAGGTTCGGCGGTCGGCGACTCCTCGGCGACGGTGCTCGGGGCGGGTGAAGCCGATGCGTCGGCCGGAATTCCGAGCAGCCGATCGGTCGCCTGACCCGAAAACTCCGCCAGGTTGCCTTGGACCTTGTTCTTGGCTTCGTCGGAAACCGTCGCCGCGCCCAGCAGCGCAATTTGGCTCGGCAGGTTCGCCACCTGCGGCGCGCTCAGCCAATCCAGCCACCGCTGCCGCCGCGTCTCCGGCGCCGATCCCTGCACGAGCGACTCGGCCAGCTTCAACCGCCACTCGGGCGAAGCACGCGAGCCGACCGCCTCGAGAATCCGCGCGTCAAGCGGTGTGTTGCCGTCGGGCGATGGCGCACGGTCACTTTCGGGCAAAAGCATCACGGCCAGCAGGATTTCGTCGTGTGCGGGAGTGGCGTTGGCCGCCAAGGCCGCAAGTGCCAGACTGACCGCCGCGACGGGGTCCAGGTGAGTCGGCAGCGAGCCCAGCAATAATTGCCGCAGCGTTTCGTCGGCGAGCGGCGTGGCGCTCGTGCCCAGGCAGTTGATGATCGGTTCGACGATCCGCGACAGGTCGGCCTTGGGCGCCGCCGCCAGCTCGCCGGGCTGGGGCACGGACGCGGTATCGCCCGCATCGGGCGTTGCCTCGGCTGGCGCGGTTGCTGCCTCCGCGGCATCGGTCTTCAGCAACTCCACCAGTAGCTCGGCGACGGCGGTGTCGCCCGGGGCCGACTTTTTGCAGAAGGCGCTAATCGCGTCGACGATCCGCAGTTCGCCGCTCGATTTGGCGCGCCGGAGGTCGTCGCGAGTCCAGGCCGCTACATCCTCCGGAAACGGCGGCGCTTGAGGCGCTGCGGGAGCCGCCGGTTCGGGGGCAGGTTGACCCAGCGGAAAGAGCGCCGCGGGGTCGTCCACCGGCGCCTGCTGGTCGGCTGCCGGGGCGGCCACGGGCGGTAGACCAGGATCGGCTGCCGCCGCGTCGGCCGGGGCATCGCTTGACGACCCGCCTCCACAGCCCAGGGCCGCTAGCGTGCAGCAGACTGCGATCAGGTTTTGTGCCTGTCCTAAAACCCCTCTCCCCCATTGGGTGAGAGGGTAGGGTGAGGGGGTTTGCGGACAGGCTCTTGGGCCAATTGTGAAATACAGAATGCTGGCATGTATGCAGTGGCTCGCCGAAGCGCTGGTCCGCTCACGATTAAGTTTGGTTTCCATTGCTCGCATCGTACCTGTTCTCCGTTGCCGCGGATGGCCTGCTGTTCCTGTGGGGTAAGGGCGCGGTGCCGCTCAGTATTGCACAGAGCGCCCCAATCAGCTAGATGCTTGGTGGAACCGCGAAAATGGACAGGTTGACACCTGAGGCGAAGTCGATCAGAAAATGTAGTAGTAGTTGCCGAAACTCTCGACGAGGAGAAGACGTGATGCGTCGCTTGCTCTTTGCGGCGTTCGTGCTGGGATGGGTGGCGATTGTGGCGCTCGTGTCGCCAGCCGAAGCCGGGCGGTTCAACCAGGTGTTGAACACCGGCGACGCCGCCCCCGATTGGCAGGGCATCAAGGGGGTCGACGGTCGCGAGCACTCCTTGGCCGACTATCGCACGGCGAAGGCCATCGTGCTCGTCTTTACGAGCAACCATTGTCCCTACGCAAACTCCATCGAGGGGCGGTTGATCGAGCTGCAAAAGAGCTACGGAGAGCGTGGCCTTCAGGTGATCGCGGTGAGCGTGAGCACCTATGAGGAAGACGGCCTCGAAGAGATGAAGAAAAGATCGGCCGCCAACGGGTTCAACTTTCCGTATCTTCAGGATGCCACGCAGAAGATCGGCCGCGACTATGGCGCGACCTGCACCCCCCACGTCTTTCTCCTAGACGGCAATCGCAAGATCGCCTACATGGGAGCGATCGACGACGGCGATCTGTCCAAGGCCCCGGCGAAGCACTACCTCCGCGAGGCGATTGACGCGGTCCTAAACGGCACGCAGCCGCCGCGAACCGAGACCAAACAACGAGGTTGCACGATTCAGTATGAGTAACTGTGTTGCTGGTGACGGGAATCGCAGCTTCGTGGGGACACCGGAGCACGGGTTCGGCTATCGCCGAACCCGTGGCACCCAGGTCCGGGCGCTCGAATTCAGGCACCGCGCGGCGGGGCGTAGGTTGCGAAGCAGCGGGGGGTTTCCCAGAGCCGCGCTTCGATGATGGGGAAGCCCTGCGAGGCCGTGAACTCGAAGATCAGCCGCGCGATGTTTTCGGCCGTGGGGTTCTCGTCGAGTAGATACATCGGCTCGCCGAGCTCGCGCAGGTGGGGGATGATCGGGTCTTGCCGATTGAGGATCATGCAGTGATCGAGATTCGCGTCGATCCACTGGCTAACGACGTCCTTGATGTCGGAGAAGTCGAGCACCATGCCTCGCTCGTCAAGCTGTGCCGACTCGATCGTAATCACCGCGCGGCCATTGTGCCCGTGTAGATAGCGGCACTTGCCGTCGTAGTTCAATAGGCGATGGCCATAGCAGAAGTCGATTTCGCGCGTGACGCGGAACATGGGTTTGTGGTTCGTGGTTAGTGGCGAGCCGGTTCAATCTGCGCGGCCGCGACGGGCGGCGATGCATAGTCCGTGGGATCGGCGGCCGCAATGAGCCGGAAGGCGGCCTGCCGCTCAGCGCACTTGTTGCAGCGGCCGCAGTGCAGTCGCCCCACCGGCGCGATACACGAAAAGGTCAACTCCAGCGGCAAGCCCTCTCCGAAGCGCATGACGGCGGCCTTATCGAGCACGGCGAATGGCCGCATGATCTGGACCTGCGACGGCGAGCCGTGATTCAGCGCCGAGGCCAGCGCGGAAAAGAACTCATCGGTCGCGTCGGAAAACGGATTGCTCGCCAAGGGGGCGAGCACCAACCGCGTGATCGAGCGCATCTGGCACCATAAGGCGGCCTTGATCACCAGCAGCGCGTTCCGGCCCGGCAGGAAGACGGCCTCGTCGGGACTCGCCTCGTCCGGGACGCCACGACCGGTGATGCTCCAGTGATCGCCGTACAGGTCCGAAAGCGGCAGATCCAGGACAACGAGTCGACGGACCGATCGCCCACTGACGAAGTGCAAGAGGCGCTTCACCGCGCCGAGCTCGGCCGATTCCCAGGCAAGCTGCGAGCGAACGTAGAAGGGCTGGACTTCGTGCCCCTCGCGGAGCAAATGCCAAAGCAGAATCGAACTGTCCAGGCCCCCGCTGAGGAGCAGGCCGGTCGAGCACGGTTTGGAACCAGTGATCATCGTCGTTTACTCCGGCGGCTAACGCCCCTAGCGCATTACCGAGTTGGACGTCAATAGTTGTCAGTTGCGCAGTTCGCGAAGTTTGACGTTTTTGTACCAGCACGGATGGCCGTGGTCCTGAAAGCCGAGGTATCCCGCTCGGGGCATGTCCTTGATCGCGACGCCGAACTTGTGCTTCGTGCCGTCGGGCCGCAGCCCGGGCTTAGGGAAGTCGTCGCAGTTCATCTTCGCGATCACCTCGCCGTTCACTTCGACTTGGACGTGCGCGCCCTGGCACGTGATCTCGACGTGGTTCCACTCCGGGGCAGGCTTGGCGCGGTTGGCCGACGGCGGCACCAGGTCGTACAACGAGCCGAAGTCGTGTATGCTTGTACCCGTGCCGTCGAGCACCTGCATTTCGAGCCCCGTGTAGATTGGATTCTTAAGGTCTCCGACGCGGAAAAAGATGCCCGAGTTGCAGTCACCCTCGCCCATCTTGACGTCGCAGGCGAGCACGAAGTCACTGAAGGGTTTTTCGTAGACGATCAGGTATCCACCCGATTTGAACGGCACGAGGCAGCCGTCTTCGACCGGCGTGGCGATCGTCTTGCCGTTGTTGCACTTCCAGCCGGTGTGATGCTTGCCATTGAAGAGGAGCTGCCAGCCCGCCGCCTTCTCATCGGCCGTCAATTCATTGTCCGCCGCCCATGAAGTTGAATTCGACATCAAGCACAGGATAACCGACGTGATTGGTGGAATGAATCGCCGCATGGCCGATATCTCCTCTTTTTGCGAAACGCGAGCCGGACGACGCACTAGTCACGACCGATCGGCGAGCGGTGGGCGTTAGCCCACCGGTTGTCGTTGGCGCGACGCGCCAATCGCATCGGTGCTCCACCGGCCGGCTTACACCGGCCGCTCGCCAAAACGATGCGCCGCTCGCCGAACGATGCGGCACTGAGCGAGATTCTAGTATCCCGCGGCGTGGCCGGAAATACGCCGGTCGGCGGCGCCCCAATAGGTGCCACTGGCGTGGTCAACCAGGATGGTGTGGGCGTCGCCCTGTGGCGAAGCGGCCGGGTCGATCCGATGCGCTCGCCGGCAGAGGCCGGTCATCGCCTGCCAATGTTCCGGAAGTGTGGAGGGCTCGAACGAGACCTCGTCTGGAAACCACTGGTGGTTGATTCGCGGCGCGTCGACCGCCGCGCGGAGGTCCATTCCGAATTCCAGCACGTTGAGCACCACGCACAGCGTGGTGTTGATGATCGAGCGCCCGCCAGGGCTCCCCGTCACCAGGCGGACGCGGCCGTCGCGCGCGACGATGACGGGCGTTTGCGAGCTGAGCATGCGTTTGCGCGGGGCGATCTGGTTCGGCTCGGTACCGATGGCCCCCTCGCGGTCGGTGTAGCCGGGCCGCCAGTTGAAGTCGCCCATTTCGTTGTTCAGCAAGAAGCCCGCACCGCGAACCACGACGCGCGAGCCGTAGCTGTGCTCGAGCGTGTAGGTATTGGCCACGGCCATTCCCTGCTCGTCAATGATGGAAAAGTGCGTCGTGCTGGGACATTCTTCGACGATGGGAATGTCGGGCGCCAATTGCTCGCTGGGTGTCGCGCGACGGAGATCAATTCCACGCGAACGGCGCCGCGCGTACTGCTTCGAGGTCAAGTGAGCCGGCATGCGGACGAAGTCCGGATCGCCTAGATAACGTGCGCGGTCGCAAAAGGTGCGGCGCATCGCCTCAACGATCAGATGCAGCGTCTCGGCGCTCCATCGTGGCCGGCGCGCAAGATCGAACGGCTCGAGGATGTTGAGCATTTCGATGAGACAAACGCCGCCGGAGCTTGGCGGCGGCGGCCCATAGATGTCGTGTCCGCGGTAAGTACCGTGGACGGGGGCGCGGGCGACCGCGCGGTACGCGGCAAGGTCATCGGCCGTGATATATCCGCCGCCCGAGCGCATTTCCGCCACGATCTGTTCGGCGATCGGCCCGCGGTAAAAGGCGTCGGGGCCTTGCTCGCCCAGCATGGCAATCGTCCGCGCAAGCTCTGGCTGTACGAGCACGTTGCCCTCGTGCCACGGCATGTGCTCGTGCTTGAGATCACCGTGATCGTCGAGTTGAGCCGTGGGCGTAAGCCCACGGAGTTTTTCGCGTGAGTTCTTGTTACCGTAGACGCGCTGGAGCTCGGTGAACTCCGGCGCTTCGGCCAGGATTTCATTGAGCGATTCAGCCACGGCGGCGTCGATCGAAAAACCCTCGGTCGCGAGCTTTACGGCTGGCGCCGCGAGCGACTTCCAAGGCAGTCTGCCAAATCGCTGGTGCGCGAGCGCCAGCCCGGCCGGTGTACCCGGTACGCCGACCACCGCATGCCCCCACTTGTTTTCGGTGGCGGCAAACATCGTCTCGTTCGCCGCTGCCGGGGCCGTCTCGCGGTAGTCGATGCATACCGGCTCGGCCCCCCGGCCGGGATAAACCAGCATGAACCCCCCGCCGCCGATATTGCCGGCCTCGGGATAGGTAACGGCCAAGGCCAGCGCCGTGGCTACGGCGGCGTCGACGGCATTTCCACCTTCCTTCAGAGCGTTAAGCCCTGCCAGACCAGCGGGTTGCGACACGGAGACGACGAGCCCTCGGCGCGCCTCGACCAGCCCTTCGCCTGCGCCGACGAACCGCACCGCCAAGAGCAAGCATGTGCAAACCGCGAGGCGAAACGGCGAACAACTCCCCTGCGACGGTCCGCTTGTCAACCAGTACTGCCGATGTTCTGCAACAAAGAGCCTATCCGATAACTCCTCTCCCCCTTCGGGGCAGAGAGTAGGGTGAGCGGGTTTTCGGATAGGCACTAGGTCCATAGACAGAATTGACAGGCGACCGTGAGAAGTCGGGAAGACAGCGCCTAAACCTTTAGCGTAACACGCCACGCACTTTGCTGCCAGCAGCCGAGCACTTTTCTCGTTGTGGGGCGCGCCCCCGATCTACCGAGTGCCGCGCTTGCGTCGCAGGTATGCCGTTGCCGCTAGCGCTCCCAACACGGTCATGACGCATGTCGAGGGCTCGGGCAGAACGGTCATCGTCGAGCCGAGACGCAAGTCGAAGATGTCGATCTTCGACGCGGCGGCGGCACCATCGTCGAGGCGTACGGCCAGGACGTGATCGCCCGCGGTTAGCGGCGAGGGGAAGAAGATTTCGCCGCTCTGCTGCTTCGTGCCATTCTTCAGTGGATCGACCGCGAACCGCTCAAAATGGTCGAAGAACCCCGTCGAACGCTGCACGGCTGCGCTATTCGCCGCATTCAGATCGAGATAGAAGGAGAGAATGCCGTCGGCGCCGGCACCCGACGTGAATTCAAAGTCGAATTTCAAGGAAGGAATCGGAAGCGTGCAGCCAAATTTTTGTCGGGGCGTTGCTGCCGGTCAGTGTAACGGGGCGGAAAAGCAAGGCGTTTTTTGCGGCGCTTGCCACCGGCCGGCTTACGCCGGCCGCTCGCAAAGGGTCACGACGACTGTGGCGCACCTTGCGGAACGTTCGGCGCGACCGCAAAAATGGCGTGCCGGCCGAGCGCGACCCGCGCGCCGCACGCGCGCATGCTCGAAATCTCGCGCATAACACACATGACATAGGAGTCACAACCATGCGACGCCGAGAGTTTCTCGCCAAAACGTCGGGCGCCATTGCGGCATCGAGCTTGCCTTGGCTGGCAGGCAGAACCTGCGCCGCCGAACCGAACTGCCCCGGGCCGGGCTACCCTTCGCCCGCCCATGCGATGAAGGCCCCGCGCGAGCAGTTGCTGTACACGATTGCGCTCTATGTCGGCACCGGGATCGATAAGCCAGACTACCTGGCCACCGTGGATGTTGACCCAGCGTCGTCGACGTACGCGCAGGTGATCCACCGGCTGCCGATGCCGAAGGTCGGCGATGAGCTGCATCACTTCGGCTGGAATGCGTGCAGCTCAAGCTGCCATGATGCGTCGCGGAAGCGGCGATTCCTTATTGTCCCAGGGTTGGGCTCGAGCCGTATCCATATTGTCGACGCGGCCGACCCGCGCGCCCCGAAGATGCACAAGGTGATCGAGCCCGACGTGATTCGCGCGAAGGCCAACCTCTCCGCGCCGCACACCGTGCACTGCACCGCGGACGGGCTGATGATGATCTCGATGCTCGGTGACGGCGACGGCAATGCACCCGGCGGCTTTCTGCTCCTGGATGAAAAGTTCGACATCGCCGGCCGCTGGGAACGCAACGCCGAGGGCATGAAATTCAACTACGACTTCTGGTATCAGCCGCGTCACAACGTGATGGTCAGCAGCGAATGGGCGGCTCCGAAGACGTACAGCGCAGGTTTCAATCCGGCCGATGTCGAGGCGGGAAAGTACGGCATGCGGTTGCACTTCTGGAACTGGAAGGATCGCGCGATTTCACGCACCGTCGACTTGGGCCAAGAGGGGCTCATCCCGCTCGAAATCCGTTTCCACCACAATCCGGATAGCACGCACGGCTACGTCGGGGCCGCGCTGTCGAGCGCCATCTGGCATTGGCACCGCTCAGGCGATCGCTGGGACGTGGCAAAGGTGATCGCCGTCGAGCCGGTGAAGGCGGAGGGTTTCGCGCAGGGAATGCCCGGTCTTATCACAGACCTGCTCGTTTCAATGGACGATCGCTACCTCTATTTCTCCAACTGGCTTCACGGGGATGTTCGGCAGTACGACATCAGCAATCCGGCGCGGCCAAAGCTGGTGGGGCAGGTGTGGTGTGGCGGCCTGTTGGGTAAAGCGCCGACGGTGCGCGGGAAGCAGCTCGTCGGCGGCCCGCAGATGCTGCAGCTCAGCCTCGACGGCAAGCGGCTTTACACGACGAGCTCGCTGTTGAGCAGTTGGGACAACCAGTTCTATCCCGCGATGGCCAAAAACGGTTCGTTCCTGCTGCAGATCGACTGCGATACGCAGCGCGGCGGGCTGACAATCAACGAGGTTTTTCTGGTCGATTTCGGCAAAGAGCCCAACGGGCCGGCACGTGCCCACGAAATGCGATACCCGGGTGGCGACTGCACGTCGGATATCTGGAGTTAGCCGACCAGACGGGCCATGAAGCGTCGACCATCTCGCGAGAACATCGGCAAATCGCGGAAACGGTTCGCGAATCGCGGTTGACAATTCGCGTCGGCGCGATAGAAAGAAGTAGGCGAGTTTGTGAAATTTGTCACAATCTTGTTCGCAATGGTCGCGTTGCGACGCAACCCACTGTGCTGAAATTGCTTGCAACAAATAAGTCGAGCCGGTCGACGAGTCACCAGCTCAGGTGGCAAGTGGCCGAATCGTAAGAGTCCAGCACATGGAAAAGAAGAAGCTTTCGGTCGCTGAGATTCTGGCCGCCGCTCGAAAGGCCGACGGTGGTGCTGCCGGCGCGCCGAAACCGGCCGATGAAGGTCCGGCGGCCGAAACACCGGCGCCGACTGCGAGCGAGGAACCAAGCGCAGGTTCGGGAGGCGCTGCCGCCGATTCGACGGGAGCGTCGACGGAACCGCCAACCACACTTGCCAAGCACGCACCGAGTGCACCTGCAGCCAAAGCAGCCGCGGGGGGTAAGCGGCCGAGTACGGCCGAGATTTTGGCTATGGCCCGCGCCAAGGCGGGGGCGGAAAAGTCGGCCGCGCCGGCGCCGGCCAAGCCTGCCAGGCAGGTTGCTCCGGCGAGCGAGTCCCCCAAGGCATCCCCCAAGCCGCCATCGGCGGCTGCGGTCGCCGGCGGACCAAAGGACACCGCCAGCATTCTGGCCGCCGCGCACAAGCCGGTGAAACCGGGGCCGATATCGAAGGCCGAAGCGGCAGCGCTCGCCAAGCCCGTTCCAGCGGCCCCCGTGAAGGAGAAAAAGGTTGTACCGCCGCTTCCCTCCAAGCCCGAGGCGGCAAAGCCGAAAGCGGCCAAGGCACCGGTCGATGAAGAACGGCGCGGAATACTCAGCCTGATGGTGGGGTCGTTTTTGGGGCTCGGCTTTACATCGCTGTCGGTCACGAGCGTCTTGTGGACGCTGGGCACGGCGCGCTTCATGTTTCCCAACGTGCTGACCGAACCGCCCACGCGGTTCAAGGTCGGTTTCCCGGCCGATTTTTCCCCCGGCACGGTGGAGACGAAGTTTGTCGCGCAGTACGGCGTGTGGGTCGTCAACAGTGAATACTCGGGGCAGCGCGAGATCTTCGCGCTGCGGACCGTCTGCACGCATCTGGGGTGTACACCCAACTGGCTGGAGGCGGAGCAGAAATTCAAATGTCCCTGCCACGGCAGCGGTTTTTATATCGACGGGATCAATTTCGAAGGGCCTGCGCCGCGGCCTCTCGAGCGTTATGCAATCCGATTGGCAGACGACGGCCAGTTGGAGATCGACAAGAGCAAGCTCTTTCAGGAAGAATTAGGTCAGTGGACCGACCCGGCCAGCTTCGTTCCTGTTTAATCGACTCGAACAGGCGTGTCGCGCTCGACACGCTGCGCACAAGAGTAGCGGGTGGCAGCACGGGTTCGGCTATCGCCGAACCCGTGGCACCCAGTCGGTCGACCGCCTCGCTCATCTTCTGGTGGAAACGGGCCACCGGCCGGATCTCGGCGGCCGCTTGCCAACCACACTATGCACCATGCCGGGATCGGCGCGCGAGCGCGTTGACTTCTCGGGGCGTTGCGGCTCGAACTTGGACGCTTTGAAGGCACGCCATGTCGATCGGTGAGACCATTCGTAACTCGCAGGTGTGGAAGTCGATCTTCCGGCACCCGATGCCGGTGGATCGGCGGAATCGCATCGTGGTGATGCTCACCAACTTCTTCCTGCACCTGCACCCCGTGTCGATCAAGCGGCAGGGGATCGCACTCTCTTATACCTGGTGCATGGGCGGCGTGACGTTCTTCCTGTTTCTGGTGGAGACGGTCACGGGTGTGCTTTTGATGTTTTACTACCGTCCCACGTTGGAATGGGCGTATAACGACATCCTGGCGCTGCGCGACGTGACGACATTGGGCATCATGCGCGAACTGCACCGCTGGGGCGCGCATGCGATGGTAATCACCGTGTGGCTGCACATGTACCGGGTGTTTCTGACAGGCAGTTACAAGCCGCCACGCGAGTTCAATTGGGTCATCGGCGTCATCCTGCTATTGATGACGCTGATGCTGTCCTTTACCGGTTACCTGCTGCCGTGGGACCAGTTGGCGATTTGGGCGATCACGGTCGGCTCGAACATGGCTCGCGCAACGCCGGTTCTTGGGCACGAAGGGCCGTTGCAGCAGTTGCTTACCGTGGGCGACATCGACATGATCACGAACGCCTCGGACGCACGCTTCTTGCTCTTGGGCGCGCGGTTCGTGGGCGAGGAGACGCTCAACCGGTTTTACGTGCTGCACTGCATCGGCATTCCGTTGGCGGTGGCGCTACTGTTGGCGATCCATTTCTGGCGCGTGCGGAAAGACGGCGGCATCAGCGGGCCGCTGTAATGACCACGTGCACCACGGAGACACGGAGGCACGGAGACGGGAGAGAATGAAGATATGACATTCGAATCCGACTGTGATTCGCTCCCTTCAAGCGCCGCGCTGGGACTTCAGGAACTTAATCTTTCTTCTCCGTGTCTCCGTGCCTCCGTGGTGAGCTCCTTAGACTGACGCGATTAGCATGCACGGTGACGAAAGTAAGTTCGTTGAAGGGATCTCAGGTTTCCTGGGGTTCTATTACGTGACGCTGACGGTGATGAACGCCACGGCCGCGCTCTATCTGTGGCTGCAGAAGCACTGGCTGTGGCGGCCACTGCTCTGGTTGGTTGTGAGTTTCGGCTTCGTCATCCTGTCGGCATTGGCCTTCGGCGGCTATCCGGTGCGGATGGACGCGCGCTTCAAGGAGGCCGTCGATACAGTTTCCGGCGCGGTGACCTACAGCCTGGCAACGATCGCCGGCCTGGCGATCTTCTATTTCGGCCGGCGGTTTTTCGTTAAGCCCTCGATCGCCTGGTTTGCGCTGAACGCGGCGCTATTGTTCATGGGCTTATCGATGGCGGACGCGGATTTCGCGGCCATCGTCACCAAGGCGGACAACGTGCCGATCGTGGGGCTGGTGTTCATGCTGGGGTTCTTCACCTGGCTGGCGACGTCGAAGGCGGTGGCCAACGACGATCGCCTGCGCGCCGGGCAAGAACCGCTGGAAAAGCTCGACAGCGAGAAGGTCCTCGTCTGGCCGGACCTGGTTTACACCGAAATGGTGTGCATGATTCTGGTGACGGCGGTGCTCTTGCTGTGGGGAATCGGCCTGCAGGCTCCGCTGGAGGAACCGGCCAGCAGCGTCAAGACGCCCAATCCGTCGAAGGCGCCTTGGTACTTCCTGGGCTTGCAGGAAATGCTCGTCTACTACGACCCGTGGATGGCGGGGGTCGTGCTGCCGAGCCTCATCATTTTCGGCCTGATGGCCATTCCCTATATCGACTTCAACAAGAAGGGAAACGGCTATTTCACCATCGAGGAGCGGCGGTTCAGCTACTTGATGTTCCAGTTCGGCTTTCTGGTGATGTGGGTCACGCTGATCATCCTGGGGACGTTTTTGCGCGGGCCGAACTGGAATTTCTTCGGGCCGTACGAGTTCTGGGACCCGCATAAGGTGCTGGCGCTGAACAACGTCAATCTGTCAGAGTATTTTTGGGTGATGTTCGTGGGGCAGTCGTTGCCGAAGGCTCCGGCTGACAGCGGCTTCTTGATGAAATTGGGATATATCGTGTACCGCGAACTGCCCGGCTTCGTGCTGTTGGGCATGTATTTCTTATTCCTGCCGCCGATATTGGCGGCGACGATCTTTCGCAAGTTTTTCATCCGGATGGGGTTCTTCCGATTTATGTTGATGTCGAACCTGTTGTTGTTCATGGCGGCGCTGCCCTTGAAGATGGTGCTTCGCTGGACCGTGAACCTGAAATATATCGTGAGTATTCCTGAGTACTTTTTGAACTTTTGAGCGTACGCTACCACCGGGATAAACCCGGTGGCTCTCAGGGTGATTTGTGGCTCTCAAGCTGATTTGTGGTTTTCGAGTTGAAATGACGCTGTCACGTTGATTGCGGTGCGACCATGCCGGCGAACGAACAAACCTGGCGCGACCTGAAGCTGATGCACGTCATCTTCGGCGTCTCGGGGCTGATCATGTTGGGCAGCACCATCTGGATGCTCGATGCCGATCATCGGCGCGAGTGGAAGAAGTATCAGCGGCAATTCCGGAATATTGAAACGTGGACCGCCGACGTCCGCATCCAGGAGGAAAAAAGTAGCGCGTACTCGCAGAAGGATGCCGAACTCAAGAAGGTTCTCGCGGTCCAACAGAGCAAGGCGCCACCGAAGTCGCTGGTCGAAGAGTTCAAAAGGCGGATGAGCGAGCATGAGAAGTCGGCCGACGTGTCCGAGGTTGACGCTTGCTTCGACGCACTTTCCGCCGCCAAGGACGACGCGGCGAGAACCGCCGCGCGGCAGGATCTCATCGACGCGATGCAGAGCGTCATCCGTCACGCCCAGCTTGAGGAGGGGACTGCCGCGCTCGACATGCGGTTCGCGAAGGCCGATCTCGAGGTCGTCCGCAGCCGCTACGAGGCCGCGGTCGGCAATGGGCTGCCCGCCGCCGAGTTGGCTCGGCTCCAGGCGGAGGTCGATGGCGTCAAAGATCAGGTGGCCACGGAAACGGCCAAGACCGAGGACGCCAAAACGCACCGCTTGGAGCTGGAGCGCATTCTCGCGGCGATCAATGCCGATGAGGCCAAGGCGCAAAAGGCACTGGATGACCATGAAGGCGAGTTGAATCGGCTGAACGTGGCGCTCGACGAACGCACCGCGACCTGGGGCGAGCGGCTCTTGGAGATGCCGATCATTGACGGCTTTGGCCGGCAACTGAAGGTCGACCAGATTTGGCTGCCGAAGCTCACGATCGACTACAACTTTCGCGACGTGGCACGTTTCGACCGCTGCACGACGTGCCACCAGGGAATCGACAAGACGGCACCGGGCAGCTCGATTCTGCCCGCGTATGAGCACGAGGAGATAGTAACCGCGCAGCTTGAAACGCCTGCCGAGACCCCCCCGGCAGAAGCGGATGACAAGAGGCAGGCGCCCGAGCAAGTTGTCGAGCGACTATATGGGATGCGGTTCGCCGAGCATGGGCTCGAGCGGAACGACGTGACGATCGCCGTCGTGTGGCCCGAGACCGCCGCCGCGCGCGCCGGTTTGGAGACCGGCGACACGGTCGAGCAGATTCGCGATGTACGAATACTCGATCGGCGGACCGCGTTTACCTACCTGGTGGACAGCGTGCCGTGGGGCGAGCCGCTGGAGTTGACGATCCGCCGAGGAGTGCCGCATCCATACAGCACGCACCCGCGGCTCGACCTGTTCGTCGGCTCGCTCAGTCCGCACACGATGATGCAGTTTGGCTGCACCATTTGCCACGATGGGCAAGGCAGCGCGACGCAGTTCCAGTGGGCATCACACACGCCCAACACGCCAGGCCAGCAGTATGAGTGGGAGCGCGACCATGGTTGGTTCCGGAACCACCATTGGATATTCCCCATGTTTCCCAAACGGTTTGCTGAAAGCAGTTGCCTCAAGTGCCACTTTCAGGTAACCGAGCTCGACGCCAGCACGCGTTTCCCCGAGCCGCCGGCGCCGAAGGTTGTCAAGGGATACAACCTGGTGCGGCAATTTGGCTGTTTCGGCTGTCACGAGATCAACGGCTTCAATGGGCCGGATCAGCGCGTCGGCCCAGACCTGCGCGCGGAACCGAATTATTTCGCGGCCGCGTTGCAAGTGCTGGCCGATCCGGGGACCGTGGACGAAGAGCGCGAACTGGCACGCCGCGTTGTCGCCGATCCAGAGAACCATGCCGACCGACGACGGCTCGCCGAAATGATCAGCGCGGACGTTGCAGTCAACGATGATGGAGGCAATGGCGTGGCGGAACGCTCGCCGCTTTCGGCGGTCACGCACAACATGGCGACGGTTCTTGGGGCGGACAATCTCACGCCGGGTACGCTGCGCAAAGTCGGCCCCAGTTTGCGCTTCGTCGCCAGCAAGTTGGCATTGCCTTTCCTTTACAACTGGGTACGCAAGCCCACCGACTTCCGTCCCACGACGCGCATGCCCGAGTTCTTCGGCCAGCACGAACACTTGAAGCTCGAAACGTCGGAGGCCGCCCAGCGGAGTCTCGGCGAAGCGCGGCGCTATGAGCCGGTCGAAATCCAGGGCATCGCCAGCTATTTGCTATCGATCAGTCAGCCGTACGAATACCGCGACCGCCCGGCGAACGTCACGCTCGAGCCGTCGGCCGAGCGCGGCAAGCGATTGTTTCAGCTTCGCGGCTGCCTGGCCTGTCACCAACATAAGGACTTTCCGGAAGGCAAGGCCACGCACGGTCCGGAGCTGTCGCGCATCGGCGGAAAACTCGCCAGCGAAAATGGCCAACGTTGGCTGTATAGCTGGCTGCGCGAGCCAACGACTTATCATGCGCGGACGCTGATGCCCAACACGTTTCTGGAGCCGATCGAGGAAGCCGACGGCGGAGTGAGTGATCCGGCCGCCGACATCGCGGCTTTTCTCATGGCCGATTCCGAGCCCTGGCAGCCGCCGGTCGTGCCAGTGCCGGACGAGGTGGCGGTCGACGAATTGGCGCTCTTGCACCTCAAGGCCGTCTTCACGGCGCGCCAGGCGCAGACGTATTTGAAGGAAGGCATTCCCGAGTCGCTCCGCGGCGAGCTGAAGGGGGACGAAGCGCTGTTGGTCGGCGATGGAATGACGCTCGAGAAGAAGCTCCATTACGTCGGCCGCCGCGCGCTGAGCAAGTACGGTTGCTCTGGCTGTCACGACATTCCCAGCTTTGAAGATACCAAGCCCATCGGCACGACGCTGGCCGACTGGGGCCGCAAGGACCCCTCGAAATTGGCCTTCGAGCAGATCATTCAATACCTGACAAAGACGGGCGTCGGCGAGCAGAAAGGCGACTCGGTTCACGCGCACGACGCGAGCGACGCGGCGCACCATGCGCTCGACCCGCTCGAAATGGACCCTGACACGGGGTTTTTTGTCTCGGCGCTATTGCATCATCAGCGCGAAGGCTTCATCTGGCAGAAGCTGCGAGCGCCGCGGAGCTTCGACTACGAGAAGACGCAGAACAAGACATACAACGAATGGCTGCGGATGCCGCGATTTCGGCTGGCGCCCGATGAGATCGAGGCGATCATTACGTTCGTGCTGGGCCTGGTGGCCGATCCGCCGGAGTCTCTCTACGTGTACGCGCCCACCGAGGAGCGCCGCGCGATCGTTGAAGGCAAACAGGTCATCGACAAGTACAACTGCGCCGGCTGCCACACGCTGGAGATGGAAACGTGGGAGTTCGAGTACAACCCGGACGAATTCGAGGATCCGGTGGCCACCGAGGATTTCGCGTTCCTGCGGCCGCATTTCACCGCGGCCGAGCTGGAAGCCTCGCGCCGGCGCGATCGACGCGGGCTGTCGATGGCGACGGTGCACGGCATGCCCGCGGTCGACGAGTCGGGCCGACCGGTCGTGAGCGAGGACGACGAAGGGAACTCTGAGTACTTCTTTGACCTTTGGAAGGCAGCGGCGATTAACGGCCAGCCTTGGTACGTGGGCAGCCAGCAGGTGCCCATTCCGGCGAGCAGCATTATCAGCCGCCGCGAGGCAGTCGGCGGTGACCTGGCGCGGATGCTTTATCCGGTCGTCGTCGCTCAAGAGAAGCAGATCAACCCGAATGTCGACGCAAAAACGGCCTGGGGTTGGCTGCCGCCGCCCCTATTGAACGAAGGGCAAAAGGTGCAGACTGGCTGGCTGCACGACTTCCTGCTGCAGCCCTACGCCATTCGGCCTTCGGTGGTGCTGAGGATGCCGCGATTCAATATGTCGCCCGCCGAGGCGCGAAAGCTTGTGGATTATTTCGCGGCAGTGGATGGAGTCCCACATCCCTTCGAATTCGACCCGCGGACGCGTGAGAACTACCTGGCCGAGCAAAACGCCCAGCACCCCAATCGCCTCGACGATGCGCTGAAACTGGTGATCAACCGCGAATTCTGCGTGAAATGCCACAAGGTGGGAGACTACACGCCGGCCGGAAGCGTCACCGCGCTGGCTCCGCAGTTGGACGAGGTGTATCGGCGAATGCGTCCCGACTTCCTCCTTCGCTGGCTTGGTAACCCGAAAACGTTGCTGCCCTACACGGGCATGCCGGCCAACTTCCCGTATGGAAAGGAAACGGCGCAGGATATCTTCCGTGGCACGAGCGAGCAGCAATTGGAGGCGATCGTCGATTTGTTGTTGAACTACGACACGTTTACGAAGGACAAGACCACGATCGAGCCGCAGGGAACCGCGCCGCCCGCCGAACAGGCCGGGGGGCAGTGAACGGTCCGCCGATTTCGTGGATGACGTTGTTTATCCGCGGGTGACGCAGATTTCGCAGATGAAGTTGATTCATTGGCGATGGAACTGTCGCGACGCTGATGCGCTCACATTTTTTCCATCTGCGAAATCTGCGTCATCTGCGGATAACTTTTGCCAACATTCAATATTCCATAGACGGGATCTGCTTCTGCAATGAAATACGTCCGATGCAGTAGTTTATTGACGCTCGTGCTTTCCGCGGTCTTAGTGCTGCCGGGTTGCGGAGGCGGAGGCACGAGCGCACCGCCCGAAGGCGCGGTTGAATCGACGGCGGCGCCCAGCGTCGAGCTGGGGGAGCCGGCCGATTCGGCGGCGCCCGAGACGCAGTCACCCGACGGCGGCGAGACGCCGGCAAACAACGAGGGAGGTAACTGACATGTTCCGTGACACACTTCGAGTCTTGACGATTGTTTTGTGTGTGGCTTGTTTCACGCGTATGGTCGCGGCCCAACAGTGGGGCGACCTAACGGGCAAGTTTGTCTATGACGGACCGGTGCCCAAGCCGGCCAAGCTCAATGTGACCAAGGACGTCGAAGTCTGCGGCAAACATCCGCTGGTGGACGAGACGCTGGTGGTGGCCGACGACGGCTCGCTGGCCAACGTGGTTGTTTATCTTCGCGGAGTGTTCGACAAGGCAGGCAAGGTCGAGACCAAGAAGATCAAGGTGCACCCCGACTTTGAGAGCACATCCGAACCGGTGAAGTTCGACAACAAGAACTGCCGTTTCGAGCCGCATGTGCTGGCCGTCCGCACCGGACAGGTTGTGATCTTGGGGAACGCCGACACGGTTGGCCACAACACCAACCTTCAGCCGCTGGGCGATCAGCCGATCAACCCGCTGCTGCCGGCCGCCGGGACAATCGAGTACAAATTCCGCCGTGCTCAAACGGTCGGAGTACCCATCAGTTGCAATATCCACCCGTGGATGAAGGGCTGGATCGTGCCGCGCGACAATCCGTATGTGGCCGTTTCGGGCACCGATGGAACATTCAAGATCGAAAAGCTGCCGGTCGGTGAGTTGGAATTTGTCGCCTGGCAGGAGCAAGGGGGCTATGTCCGCAAGTGGGACAAGGGCCGCTTCAAAATGGCGATCAAGCCCGGCGCGAACGACATGGGCGTGATCAAGATCAAGCCGGAGTGGATCGCGCCCAAGACCTAGGGAGTGCAAGAGTGCCACAATTTGAGCATCGCGGCAGTTCACTCCGGGGGCTCACGCCCCCGGCTCGGCTCGGCTTGATCCATTTGATCTGTATTGCGCTGGTGGTCGTGGCAAGCGGCTGCGCCGGAACCAGTCGTGCCGAGCCCGATCCGCAGGACGACGTGGTTCAAGCGCTGCGGACCGGCGGCGGCAACGGCGGCACGGCGGCCGCCGCGACGACGCCGACGGGCACGGGCTGGGGGACCCTGAAGGGGCAATTTGTGCTTGATGGTGCGCCACTCCCCGCGACGTTTCTTCCCACCGGCGGCAAGGACGGTCAGGTGTGCGACGTGATGCCGATTCCCGACCAGTCGCTCGTTGTCGACGCGCAATCGAAGGGCATCGCCAACATTGTCGTTTACGCGCGCAAGGTGTCGCGCATTCACGAGTCGGCGAAGGAGGCCGCCGCCGCGGAAGTCGTCTTCGATCAGAAGAACTGCGTGTTTCTCACGCACATCATGGCCGTTCAGGCCGGTCAACCGGTGAAAATCAAGAACAGCGACCCCATCGGTCACAATACGAACGTCAGCCCGCGGGGCGACGCGCCGATCAACCCGCTGCTTCCGGGCGGCGCCGACACGACTTATCAATTCACTCGCGCGCAAACCGAGCCCGTGGCCGTCACCTGCAATATCCATCCTTGGATGAAGGCATACATCATGCCGCGGAAAGACCCGTACTGCGCGGTCACCGACCGCGAGGGGCGCTTCGAGATCGCCAACCTGCCAGCGGGTGAGAAGATCGAATTCCAGGTATGGCAGGAAAAGGCGGGCCCGTTGGAGGCCAAGAGCGGCTGGTCCAAGGGGCGGTTCACCGAAACCATTCTCGCCGACGACGCCAAGGATCTCGGCACGATCGCCGTGCCCGCTGCCAAATTCCAATGATCATGAACACAAAGCCACACCAACCCGAAGCGCAAGCTGAGGGATGCCCAGCTTCTCCAGCCGCGTTCGCACCACCACACCGGTCCGCGCCGCCACGACCCCTCGGCTTGCGACTCGCGTTAGTGTGGGTGATGTGCGTGGCAGCGCTGGTCGCCGTCAGCGGTGGCTGCACGGGCTCGGTTGAATCAGATGTGCGATTTCGCATAAACCTCGAAGGATTCAATCCCGCTGAAGTTTCCACCGAACAGCGACAGCACCTGGTGAACGCGACGGTGGCGTTCTTCGGAACGCCTGACGAGCCGTATGTGTTTGATGGGACCGGGCTGGACGCGAAGAAGCTGCAAATGGCGGCCGGGCCAAGTTGGAGCGACGAAGAAGGCGTGCACCGTGGACTGTACCGCAAGCACTGCGCCCATTGTCATGGCATCTCGGGCGACGGTGCGGGACCGACGGCGATTTTTCTCAATCCGTACCCGCGAGACTATCGGCCCGGCATCTTCAAATTCAAATCGACGCAGCGAGCATCGAAGCCGACGACCGCGGACATGCGGCGGATTTTGCACCACGGAATTCCCGGCACCGCGATGCCGTCGTTTGCGCTCTTGCACGAGGATGAGATCGATGCCTTGATCGAGTACGTCAAATACCTGAGCATCCGCGGCCAGACAGAACAGATGCTGGTGTCGCGCCTGGTCGAGGCTGACGAGGAGTTGACGCGCGATGTAATCGTGGAGGAGCTCACGCTGGTGGTCGACACATGGAACGAGGCCGAGAGCTCGATCATCACGCCGCCGGAGCGGCCTCCGGTCGACACGCCGGCGCAATTGGCGGCCTCGATCGATGCGGGGCACAAGCTTTTCCTGGCCAAGGAAAAGTCGCAGTGCGTCAATTGTCACGGGCCGACGGGCCTGGGCGACGGAGGCGATGACAAAGTCTACGACGATTGGAACAAAATAAAACTCGATAAGCCGGCGGCAGACTTCGCGCTACCGATTCAAAGGCTCCTGCCGCGGAACCTCCGCTTGGGAATCTACCGCGGCGGCCGGCGCCCGCTCGACATCTACCGGCGGATTCACGCGGGAATCAACGGCACGCAGATGCCAGAATTCGGACCGTCGCCGAGTAATCCGAAGGGGGCATTGAAGGCCGAAGAGATCTGGAACTTGGTGGATTACGTGCTGTCGTTGCCGTATGAGAAGTCAAGCCGTGTGCACGAGCCGGCGAGCGTGGCGCAAAGGGCGCGGTTTTAGGGGCGTGTGGGCGAGTCACTCCGGGGCCAACACCTTGGAAGCGTGGCAACTGCGAGCGGTAAAGCATACTCAATTATTTCGCGTGGAGTGCGACCGTGGGTAAGCTGGCCAGCCTGTTTTTCTTTGCCGTCCCGATTGTGGGCGTCGGCTTCTGTTACTGGGCGCTGACCAACGGCTACAACTTTCCGGTCGATATTTCGGTGACGGGGCACCGCATCGACCACCTGTTTTGGTTCATTGCCGCCTTGACCGGCGTGGTGTTTATCGCCACGGAGGGGGTGCTGGCGTGGTTCGTCTGGCGGTACGACGGTAGCAGGAACCCCGACGCCGCGAAGTTCGCGCACGGGAATCACAACCTGGAAGTCGTGTGGACGATCGTGCCGGCGGCGACGCTCGTGTTCATCGCCATCTACCAGATGAACGCCTGGGCTGACGCGAAGATGCGTCCCCCGGACATGGACCCGACGGTGGAGGTGACGGCGCGGCAATTCGAGTGGCGGCTGCGATACCCGGGCGCCGACGGCAAGCTTGGAACGCGCGACGACGTCCATCATGTGAATGATCTGCACGTTCCCTTGGATACGGAGATCCTGGTGAGCCTGAAGAGCGCGGACGTGCTGCACAGCTTTTTTCTCCCCAACCTGCGCGTGAAACAGGACGCGGTGCCGGGGATGAAGATTCCGGTCTGGTTCCGCGCGATGGAGCCCGGCACGTACGACCTGGTGTGCGCTGAGCTGTGCGGCTGGGGTCATTACAAGATGAAGGGCCGCTTGACGGTCGAGTCGCGCGAGGATTTCGAGGCCTGGCTTGCCAAGAAGTACCAAGAGCAATCCGCCACGCAAGACGCGCCCGCGGAAGAGGCCAAATCCGAGGAATAAACGCAGCGAATGAATTGGCGAGCCGGGGGGTTTATCCCCCGGATACGCGGAGAAAGGTTTGGATTATGAGTACCTCGGTCGCGGGCGGCCATGCTCCCGCCCAAGAGCGCAACATTTGGCAGCGCACCAAGCATACTCTCGGCGCGTACTGGCAGCCCACAAAGCAATTCCTGGGCACGTACGTTTTCTCGCGCGACCACAAAGTGATCGGCATTCAATTCTTGTTTTCGACGCTCTTGTGGTTCTTGGTGGGAGGGCTCTTGGCGCTGGCGGTGCGGTGGCAGTTGGCGTGGCCGTGGTCGGATATGCCGGTCGTGGGGCGGATGCTCTTCTCAGCCGAAGGGGGGCAAATCTCGCCCGAGTTCTACACCATGCTCTTCACGATGCACGCCTCGATCATGATCTTTTTCGTGATCATCCCGATCCTGGCGGGCGCATTCGGCAATTTTCTCATCCCGCTGATGATCGGCGCCGAGGATATGGCCTTCCCCACGCTGAACATGCTGAGCTATTGGTTCATGTGGCCGGCGTTTCTGTGCATGACGGCGAGCTTTTTCGTCGAAGGAGGGGCCGGCGCGGCCGGCTGGACCGCTTATCCCACGCTATCGGCCGTCGCCGGCGCCGCCCCGGGCAGCCATTATGGGCAAACGCTGTGGCTGTGGGGCCTGGTGTTCGTGGGTGTCTCGTCGATGATGGGCTCGGTCAACTACCTGACCACCATCATTCAGATGCGCGCCCCCGGCATGAATATGTTCCGCATGCCGATGACGATCTGGGCGATGTTCATCACCGCCATCCTGCAGGCCTTTGCGCTGCCGGTCCTCACGGCCGCACTGTTCATGCAGATTCTGGACCGTACGCTGGGCACTGGGTTTTTCTTGCCCGAGGGGCTGCTCATCAACAATGCCGAGGCGAGCGCCGGCGGCGGCCAGCCGCTGTTGTGGCAGCACCTGTTCTGGTTCTATTCGCACCCGGCCGTCTACATCATGATCCTGCCGGCGATGGGCATGGTTTCCGACATTATCTCCTGCAATGCGCGCAAACCGCTCTTCGGCTACAAGCCGATGGTGTATTCGATCGCGGGGATCGCCGGGTTGGGCTTCATTGTGTGGGGGCATCACATGTTCATGTCGGGCATGAACCCGGCGCTGGGCATGGCGTTCATGCTCTCGACGATGATGATCGCCCTGCCGAGCGCGATCAAGGTTTTCAACTGGCTGGGAACCATGTGGGGCGGGCGGTTGCGCTACACCACGGCCATGCTCTTCGCGATCTCGTTTGTGTCCATGTTCATCATCGGCGGTCTGTCGGGCATCTTCATGGCGGCCACGCCGGTCGATATCTTCATCCACGACACGTACTTCATCGTGGCCCACATTCACTATGTGCTGTTTGGCGGCACGGCGTTCGGCGTGTTCGGGGCGATCTATTTCTGGTTCCCCAAGATGTTCGGGCGGATGATGAACGAGTTCTGGGGCAAGATCCATTTCTTTCTCTCGTTCCTGTTCTTCAACGGCACTTTTTTCCCGATGCACATACTGGGCGTGGGCGGTTTTCCGCGGCGGCTGGCCGATCCGTATCACTACGAAACGTTTTCGCACCTGTTGCCGATGAACCAGTTCATCACCATCTGCGCGCTGGGGATGGGCGCTACGCAGATCATTTTCGCGGCAAATTTGGTGTGGAGCCTGTTCTTCGGTCCACGGTGCGGACGGAATCCCTGGCACGCCAACACGCTGGAATGGACGGCCCCCAGCCCGCCCGGGCACGGCAACTTCGACTTCCAGCCGATTGTTTATCGCGGGCCGTATGAATACGCCTCGCCAGAGACGGACGAGGACTACTATCCGCAAACGCAGCCTCCGCCGGAGGAAGCAGTGGCGCAACATTGAATCATTATTTACCTCCTTTGGTTTTTTTCCTCCGTGACTCCGTGTCTCCGTGGTGAACATGGCGCCTACAGTGCCTGGCCGCACCGAATGTGCGTGGCGTTGACGGTATGCACGTTTCCGTTGATATGGGTCGGCGGGCTCGTGACGACTTACGAAGCAGGGATGGCCGTTCCCGATTGGCCTAATACGTACGGTTACAACCTCTTCCTGTATCCGCTGGAGACGTGGTTGGCCGGGCCGTGGGACCTGTTTATTGAGCATGGTCACCGCCTGCTGGGAGCGGCCGTCGGCGTGCTGTCGATCGCGCTGGTCATCGTGTTGTGGGTGAGCGAGGGGCGCGCCTGGGTGAAATGGATCGCGGTCGGAGCGCTGGTGCTCGTCATATTCCAGGGTGTTTTGGGGGGTCTGCGCGTGATTCACGACGAGCGCCGCCTGGGTATGTTCCACGGCTGCGTGGCCCCCTTGTTCTTCTCGCTCTGCGTGGCGCTAGCGACGTTTACGTCGCGGCGCTGGATGACGAGCCTCCCGCCTTGCGTGAGTCCGCACGGCGCGCGGCTGACGCGGCTTACCGGCTTCCTCACGCTCGCGGCGTACGTGCAATTGGTATTGGGAGCGCGGCTGCGGCATTTTCCGCCTTCGAGCGATCAGCGCGAGTTTCAATTGGTGCTCGTTTTTCATTTGGTCATGGCGGCCGCGATTGCCGTGCAGACGGCAGGTTTGGCCGTGGTGGCACTGCGGCACGAGCGACGCGAGCCGGCCCTGCTGCTGCCGGCGATGGTTTTGGCGCTGCTGGTGGCGCTACAGCTTGTGCTGGGCGCTTCGACCTGGGTTACGAATTACGGTCCCCCCGCGTGGCTGCGAGGCTATGCCTGGACGGAGAATTACGTGGTAACGGCCGGCGGGCGCTGGCAGACGCTGTCGACGACTGCTCACGCGGCGCTGGGATCATTGATCCTCGTGACCGCACTGCTACTAACCTTGCGGTCGCTGAGATTGCATTCGAGCGGTTTGATTCTCGCATTGGCGCGCATGCGCGCAACTGAGGTGACCCTGTGAGCAGCTCTGACTTGACCTGGGTCGATGGCCGCGCGGCCGGGCTGCCAAGCCGCGCGTGGGCATACGTCGAGCTAACAAAACCGAGGATTGCGCTCTTCGAGTTGATGGCCGTGGCCGTAGGGGCCACACTCGGCGCGACTGTGCCAACGGACGGGGCGTTCTTGCTCCACTTGCTTCTGGGTACGGCGCTGGTGGCCGGAGGCGCGAGTGCTCTCAACCAATGGATGGAGCGCGCGATCGACGCGCGAATGGCTCGCACCGTGTCGCGTCCGCTTCCATCGGGACGACTCACGAGCCGCGAGGTGTTTTGGTTCGCCGTGGCGGCCTCGCTTACCGGGGTCGTGTACCTGTCTTTGGCGGTCTCGTGGGTAAGTGCCGCCGTGGCCGCGGCTAGTTGGTTCCTGTACGTGGCGGCTTACACGCCGCTAAAATCGCGCACGGTGCTCAACACGGTCGTCGGCGCCGTGGCGGGCGCGCTGCCCTTCGCGATCGGCTGGTCGGCCGTGGGCGGACCATTCAATCTGGTCGCCGTCACGAGCTTTACGATCATCTACCTGTGGCAATTCCCGCATTTTATGGCCATCGCCTGGTTGTACCGCGAGGAGTACGCCGCCGCGGGGCTGGTGATGTGGCCCTCGCTGGATCCCGCCGGAACGAGAGCGGCGCGACTGGCGGTCCTCGCGGCCTTGTGCCTGCTTCCGGTCGGCTTGTTGCCCGTTACGCTGGGGTTGGAAAGTGACTATTACCTGACCGGGGCGGTGACGCTTTCGGTCATGTACATCGCGGCGGCCGGAGCATTTTTCATTCGCCGCAATGAATCGAGCGCCCGGACGCTGTTGCGTATGTCGCTGGTATACTTACCCAGCCTGTTTGGGCTCATGACGCTGGTGCGCGTGGCCTGAACACGCTGACTGCAAAAAAACGATTACAAAGGAGGAACGCCGGAAGCCATGGCCGTCGCCGAATCGTACGGACACGTGCACCTGCACTATCAGCCGGGCTTGCCGATCCCCAATGGCAAGCTGATCGTGTGGCTGTTCCTGTCGACCGAGATTATGTTCTTCGCCGCGCTGATCGGCACCTATATCGTGGTGCGCTTTGGCGCGCCGGTCTGGCCGCGTCCGCATGACGTGCACCTGAGCGAGCCGATCGGGGCCTTCAACACGTTTGTGCTCATCTGTTCGAGCGTAACGATCGTGCTCTCGCTGGAGGCGGCGCGGGCCAACCATGCGCGCGTCGCCAAGCGGTGGTTCGCGCTGACCTTGGCGCTGGGGAGCGTGTTCTTGATCGTGAAGGCCTACGAATACAAGGCGAAATGGGACCACGGCATCTACCCGCGAATGCCGCGGAGCGCGATCTTCGAGAAGGCGGATATTTATTACGCCTCGGCCGTACGGAAGCGATTGGCCGAAGTGAAAGCTCCCTTGGATTTAAAACAGCCTTCCGATCGATCGGCGGACGAAAAGCAGCGCCTCGTCGCGCTGTCCACGCCGCCATTGTCCGAGGCCATCGCCGAGGCCAACAATCCCAACGCCGACCTGGTGACCTTGGCCAATCAAGTGCTGCCGTCACACGCCACCGACGGCGAGTCGCATGCCGTGGGGCTCAACGACAAGTTTCCTTGGCTGCGATTGCCGATCGTGATTCCGGGCGGCAACATGTGGGCCAATACGTATTTCTTGATGACCGGATTCCACGCGCTGCACGTCTTGGTGGGGCTGATCGTTTTCGCCATCATGCTGCCCATGGAGCTGGGCGCCGCGCGGGCCGGCATGGTGGAGAACGTCGGGCTCTATTGGCATTTTGTCGACATCGTGTGGATCTTCCTGTTTCCGCTGTTGTATCTCTTCTGATCGAGGAGTGTGGGATGGTCGAACACGGCCACGGCGTGGCATCGCACGGTGCACACGGCACGCACGACGGCGGCTCGGCGAACGACGAGCACGCCGGCATCGGCAAGTATATGGGGGTCTTCGTGGCGCTGTGCTGCCTGACCGGCGCGTCGTTTTTCACCTACTCGGACTATTGGTGGTTTCATGATACGCCGGCCGTGGGTTGGGCCTTCATGATGGCGGTTTCGTGCACCAAGGCGATGCTCGTAATCCTGTTTTTCATGCACGTGAAGTACGAGGCCAACTGGAAATACGTGCTGACGATTCCCGCGACGCTCATGGCGATCATCCTCGGTGTGGCGCTGGTGCCCGACATTGGCCTGCGCGGGCGTCACGCTTCGGAAGAGCGCCGTTTGCACATGGCCGAGCCGCTGGCAGACGACCACCACGGAGGCACGGAAGCACACCGAGCGGATTAAGGCGAAAGCGAGACAGCAAACTGACATGCCGCGCAGTATCCTGGCGTTCTGGGGATTGTGTCTGTTGGCTGTCGCCGGTATGTATGCGTGGCGTCTGTCGCGTCCCGACGAACAGGGAAGCGCACGCTCCGGGGCGTCCGACGGAAGCAAGATCGAAAGCCTGAATCACCCGGTTGGTCGCTTTACGCTCACCGAGCGGAGTGGCGAGCCGTTCGACTCGGCCAGTCTGGACGGCGATGTTTGGATTGCCAGCTTTTTCTTCACAAGCTGCCCGGGCGTATGCTTGCGGCTCAATAGCGCCATCGCCCAGTTGCAGTCGGAGCTGGACGATTCGATCCGCTTTGTGAGTATCACCGTCGACGCAACGACCGACACACCCGAGAAACTGCGCAAGTACGCCGACCATTATCAGGCGGACGCCGAACGCTGGCTGTTCCTCACAGGGGAGGCTGAAGAAATCCGGCGGATTGCCAATGAGGGGTTTCTCGTGTCTGGGGCGCGCGAAACGCATTCGGATCGATTGATTGTCGTCGATCGGCAGGGGCGGATCCGAGGAGCCTACCGCGGAACGGAAGAGACCCAGATACGGCTGCTGAAGCGGAAGGTGGCGGCGCTGTTGAGCGAGCCGGCGGACAGACCACCTTCATAAAACCTCCGGGATAAACGCGGTGGCTCGCTGTAGCTTGTTCTGGTGGCTCACCGTGGCTTGATTCAAACCACCGCGATAAATCCGGTGGCTCTATTATTTCCCATTGGCTTGCCGTGGATCGCATGACGGTTGATCAACTGCCGACGCTCAATGCGCTGCTCAATGCGACGGCGGCCGTGCTGCTGGTCATTGGTTACGTGATGATCCGCCGGCGCCACGTGCGAGCGCACAAGGCGCTCATGCTTTCGGCGTTTGCCGTGTCGAGCTGCTTTTTGGTCTCATACGTCATTTACCACTGGCAGCGGGGCAGCATGCGTTTCACGGGTCCGGCGCAAGTGCGACACGTGTACCTGGCGATCCTCGGGACGCACGTCGTCCTGGCCGCGACGGTGCCGCTGTTGGCCATGAGGACGATCTATCTGGGTTTACGCGATATCCGCGATCGGCATCGCCGACTGGCTCGATGGACGCTGCCCATCTGGCTATACGTGTCGGTGACGGGCGTGGTGATCTATGCGATGCTTTATCATCTCTATCCGGCGTCTTCGCCTTAACCTATAATTCCGCGGTAAACCGATACGGCTTCAAAACACGGCTCACGCGATGACGCGAATGGTCAAGCTGCAATGGCCGATGCAATCGCTGGTGTCGGCGATCGCGCTGTTGGCGCTCGTGATGGCTCTTGGCTCGACGGCTTCCGCCTGTCCAAGCTGCAAAGCGGCGCTAGCCAATCACGACAACGCTCATGGCAATATGGTGGCGGGCTACTTCTGGAGCATCCTGTTTTTGATGTCGATGCCCTTTGCCATCCTGGGCAGCTTCAGCGGCTATATGTACCTGCTGGTTCGCCGTGCGCGCGGCGGCCAAACGGGGCAATCGCGCCAGCCCGCCTCGAGCGGTGAGGAATTCGGCGCCAGCACGACGCAACACGCTTCGAGCCTGGGCGCACATCGCCTCGGATGAGCGGACTCGGCCGGTTCTTGCAGTATGCGGGTCTGGCCACCCCGCCGCTTGGCGTGCTGGGTGAGTTGACGGGGACACTTTCTCTTGGACAAATGCTGCTTGTCCTGGTGTTCGGAGTGTGCCTGTTCGCGATAGGTCGCCTGGTCGAGGCATACCGAATCGATTGATTTCGGTGGCAAGTACCGATGATTAAAAGGCCGATTATTTCAGGACTTACATTCACGCGGCGGCATTATCGACGCACTTTATCCAAATTGCGCAATTGACAGTTCGGCACCGAACCGCGCATCTCTCCTTTTAGTGGAATGCCTAGTCTCGTATACTACCTAACACGGCCATAAGTGGTGGCGGTTTAATTCGTTAACGTCGAATCCAAACGAGCCATCCGCCGACCGACTGACTCATTCCGAAGACCTTTCAAGCGTGCCGCTGAACAACCGCCTGCACGGAAAAGGGTGGTAGGTGAGCATGGGATACGCGTGCCGAGCTGCGTGGATCGCAACGCTCGCCATCGCGTGGGCAGTCGCGCCTGTCGCTCTGAGAAACTCGGCCCACGGTCAATTCAATTCGTCGGGCCGATTCGAGCTTTCCGACTCGATCTATCTCGACTCCGCCGACAGCGGTGCTCGGCGGCATCTGGAGCAGGCTCAGAACTTTGTCGCGGCGCGTCAATGGGAAGATGCGATCGACACATGGCGCCAGGTCATGCAGGACCACGGCGATAAGATGGTCAAATTGACCGACCGCCGCTACGTGAGTCTGCGCGAATTCTGCCATTTGCAGCTCGTCGCGCTTCCGCACGAGGCGTTGGCACTCTTTCGACGTCGTGTCGATCCACAGGCCGCCGAGTGGTACAAGGAGGGGCTGGCGCGGCGCGATCCTGCACGGCTGCGGCAAGTGATCGACCAGCTCTTCGCGAGCAGTTGGTGTGACGACGCCTTGTACGCCTTGGGGGAGCTGGCCCTGGAGCAGGCAGATTACGCTAGCGCCCGTGCGTATCTGGAGATGATCGTTCCCTCACCGGCTCCCGATCGTGAGGACGCCAAGGCCTCGCCGCGACTTGCCATCCCGGACAGCCAGTTCGAGCTAGCGGACGTGCGCGCCCGGCTGGTGGTGGTGTCGATCTTGGAAGGGTCGGCGGAGCGAGCGGCGCAAGAGTTGGACGCGCTTGTGCGACTGCACCCCGAGGCGTCCGGCCGGCTTGGCGGCCGAGTCGTCAATTATCACGACATGCTTTCGTCGCTGCTGGAGGCCAGCGGCGATTGGCCGCGACTCGATCCACCTTTTGATTGGCCCACGTTTGCCGGTAGCCCCACGCGCGACGCCGCCGCGCGCGGCGCGGTCGACGTGGGCGCGCTGGCATGGCGCGCGCCGTTGCCAAAAATTGAAGATCCGGACACGACGATTGCTCGCAGCTATGGCTTTCGCCCTCGTCGTGTGGCCGAAGACTCGGGCGCCATGCTGAGCTATCACCCGCTGGTCCACCGCGACGTGGTGTTGGTGAATACGGCCGACCAAATCCTGGCGATGGACCTGCACTCGGGCGAAGCGGCTTGGGGGCACGACTCGGCGGCGATCTACCGCGACAGCGACCTGCCTAACCGCCCCGCGGTGCGCAGCAATTCGCTCGGGGCGCCGCGATATACGATGACGATCCACGGCAACTATTTGTACGCGCGAATGGGCGCCCCGATTACGTCGCAGGCCGCCGAATTTCTGGCGCAACCAGATCGCGCGTATTTGGTGTGCTTGGACCTGAATGCCCAAGGCCGACTGGTGTGGCGCGCGGATGTGGACGAGGAGGGCTGGGCATTTGAAGGATCGCCGGCCGCCGACGAGGCGGGGGTATATGTGGCGATGCGTCGCAGCGGCGTGCGTCCTGAAGCGTACGTGGCCTGCTTCGACACCGACACGGGCCGCGTGCGATGGCGCCGCTCGGTTTGTGCGGCCGAAACTCCGGCGCGAGGGCAGACCGGCGAGTGCACCCACAACCTGCTCACGCTTCACGAGAGTACGCTCTACTACAACACGAATTTGGGAGCGGTGGCGGCGCTGGCCGTCGAGGACGGCCGCACACGCTGGGTCACTCTCTACCGGCGCGCCCAGGCTGGCGATCTGAACGCGCCGGCCGCGCATTGGTACCGCGATTTGAACCCCTGCGTCTATCATCGCGGCCTGCTGCTGGTCGCGCCGGCCGATAGCGATGGCATCTTCGCGCTCGATGCCCAAAGCGGGCAGATGCTTTGGGAGACGCGCCATGCCAGCGACGCCGTGCACCTGCTGGGCGTCGGCGGCGAGAACCTGTTGGCCAGCGGCGATCGACTGTGGTGGATCGACCTGGCCACGGGGCGGATCAATCACCTGTGGCCGGATGGTCCATCGCCCAAAGGGTATGGGCGGGGCGTGCTCGCCGGGAAAAACGTCTACTGGCCGACACGCCAGGAGATACACGTCTTCGACCAGGCGACGGCGCGGCACGAGCGTCTCATTGCCCTTTCCGCGTTGCACGGTGACGTTACCGCCGGCAACCTTGTGGCGGGGGATGGCGTTCTGCTGATCGCCGGCGCCGAGGAGCTCGTCGCCTTCAGCCAATTCAGCCGTCTGCGCGATCGGTCGCGCGACGAAATCGCGCTGGGCGACGCCGAACCGCGCCAGGTCATTCCACCGTTACTTGTCCGCGGCCGAGCGCGCTCGACCAGATCAGCTCGCGAGGTGGCGCGGCGCTAGAGCAAGCACAGGGATTTGCATGAACGTAAACGAAGATGACCTTCAATCGGTCCAACGGCTACACGAGGGATACCAGCGGATCAGGCACGAGCTGGGGAAGGCGATCGTCGGCCAGCAGCAGGTGATCGAAGAGCTGCTGGTGGCGATGTTCGCGCGAGGCCATTGCTTGCTGGTAGGAGTACCGGGGCTGGCCAAGACGCTGATGATCCGCTCGCTGGCCGATGCGTTGACCTTGCGATTCAACCGCATTCAGTTCACCCCCGACCTGATGCCCGCCGATATCACCGGCACCGAGGTGATTCAGGAAGACAAGGCGACCGGCACGCGCGAGTTCCGGTTCCTCGAAGGGCCGATCTTTGCCAACGTGATCCTGGCCGACGAGATCAATCGCACGCCCCCTAAAACCCAGGCGGCGCTATTGGAGGCGATGCAGGAGCACCAGGTGACCGTAGGTGGGGTGCGGCATCGGTTGAGTGAGCCGTTTTTCGTCCTCGCCACGCAGAACCCGATCGAGCAGGAGGGAACCTATCCTCTGCCGGAAGCGCAGCTCGATCGCTTCATGTTCAACATCTACGTGGACTATCCGGATGAAGATGAAGAGCTTCAGATTGTGAAGCGCACGACGGCCGAAACGGTGGTGGACATTCAGCCCACGCTCACGGCCGAGGAGATCCTGGCGCTCCAGAAGATCGTGATGAAAGTGCCCGTGGCTGACCACGTGGCGCGTTATGCCTTGCAGTTCACGCGCCTCACGCGGCGCGAAAAGACGGAGGTGCCCCACTTTGTCCGAGATTATGTAAGCTGGGGCGCGGGACCGCGCGCCAGCCAATACCTGGTGCTGGGGGCCAAGGCGCGGGCGGTCCTTCAGGGGCGCTTCTTCGCCAGTTGCGACGACGTTCGAGCCGTGGCGCCCGCCGTCTTGCGGCATCGGATCATGACGAACTTCAACGCCGAGGCCGAGGGCGTCCGGCCCGATGAAATTGTCCGACGCCTGATCGAGATCATTCCCACCGACGAAGACGAGTTGGCAGAACGTGGAAACCTTCCAAAAATATTTAAATCCGCAAACGCTGGCTAGCCTCCAGGGGCTGGAGCTGCGCGCTCGGCTGATTGTCGAAGGCTATGTGTCGGGCGTGCACCGCAGCCCGTACCACGGCTTCTCGATCGAGTTTGCCGAGCACCGCGAATACGTGCCGGGCGATGACCTGCGCTACGTCGATTGGAAGGTGTATGGCAAGACCGACAAGCATTACCTGAAGCAGTATGAGGAAGAGACGAACCTTGTTTGCTATATGCTGCTGGACACCAGCGAGAGCATGCGCTACCGAAGCGAGAAGGCCCCTCTCTCGAAACTGGAATATGCCCAGTGTATTGCCGCGTCGCTGTCGTACATGATCTTGCAGCAGCAGGACAGCGTGGGACTGATCACGTTCGACCGCGAGATTCGCGCGCTGGTGCGCGCCAGCAGCCACCCGTCGCACCTGCGGCAGCTATTGCACGTGATGGAAGAGTCGGTCCCCGAGCGCAAAACCGCTACTGGACCCATCTTTCACGATCTGGCCGAACGGCTGAAGAAACGCGGCATCGTGCTGGTGCTGAGCGATTTGTTTGACGACGTGCCGGCGATGCTGGCCGGGCTGAAGCACTTCCGGCACCGGCGGCACGAGGTGATCGTGTTTCAGATCCTCGATCCGGCCGAGTTGGATTTTCCCTTCGACCGGCCGACGCGGTTCAAGGGGCTGGAGCAACTGCCGGATGTGTTCAGCGATGCGCGTGCGCTGCGCAAGGCGTACCTCGACGAGTTTCAGCGTTTTCTGCGCGAGGTACGGCAAGGATGTCGCGGCCATCGCATGGACTACTTGCAGATCCGCACTGATCAATCGCTGGAGGTGGCGCTTTCGAGCTACCTGGCGTCGCGGATGACTCGCGTGCGGTAGAGAGTAGAGAGTAGAGACGAGCGGATGGGACCGGTCGCGTTTACGTTTGGCAGTCCGTGGATGCTGTGGTGGCTGGCGGCCGCCGCGGCGCCCTTGCTGTTGCACCTGTGGAACCGCCGCAAGTACCGAGAAACCGACTGGGCCGCCATGGAGTATCTGCTGGCGGCGTGGAAAAGCACGTCGCGCCGCATTCGGCTGGAGCAATGGATTTTGCTGGCGGTGCGAACGCTGCTGATCGTACTGGTGGTATTGGCTTTTGCCCAGCCCCGGATTGACCAGGGTGCGCTGGCCTTCGTGGCCGGCGAGCGATCTCACAAGGTGCTGGTTGTCGATGGCTCGTTTTCCATGGACTATCGACCCACCGACGTCAGCCGATTCGACCGCGCCAAGCTGCTGGCGCAGCAAATCGTCGACGAGGCGCACCAGGGGGACGGTTTCACCTTGATCGTCATGGCCGCGCCGCCGCAGGTCGTGATCGGCTCGCCCGCCTTCGAACGGAGCGACGTCACGGAAGAAATCGAGGGCCTGCCGCTGACGCACGCCGGCGTCGACCTGCCGGCGACGCTCGAGCGGATCAAGCAGGCGCTCGAGCGAGCTCGCCGCGAGCACCCGCGCCTGACGCGTGAAGAGGTCTATTTTCTCACGGATCTGCAGCGCGCCGGCTGGGTGCCCGAGCTGAGCGGCCCGGCCGCCGTGGCGGCGTTCCGGCAATTGTCTCGCGAACTTTCGCAAGCGGCTCATCTGGTGGTGGTCGACGTCGGACAGGCGGCCAGCGAAAACCTGGCGGTCACACGCGTCCACCCCACGGAACCGTTTGCCACCGTGGGGCGCGACCTCACGATCGAGGGCGAGGTCGGCCACTTCGGCCGCCAAGACGTCGCGGCCCAGCTCGTGCAGCTTTTTGTCGACGGTCGCCTGGCCGGCGAAGCGCGCGTCGACTTGCCGGCCGCCGGCAGTGCTCCGATTTCGTTTGTCTATCGCTTCGACCATGGCGACGACCACGTCGCCGAAGTTCGCATCGCCGGCGATCTGCTCGACATCGACAACCATCGCTTCCTGTCGTTGCCCGTTCGCGAATACCTGCGCGTGCTATGTGTCAACGGCAAACCGGCCGGGCAAACGCTCGCGGGCGCGACCGACTTTTTGGTGTTGGCGCTCTCGCCCACCGACCCGTCCACGCGCCGGGCACTCGTGCATCCCGAGGTGGTGACCGAAAGCGCGCTGGTGGACGTCGATCTGACGCACTACGACTGCGTGTTTCTGTGCAACGTCGGCCAATTCACCGCGCCGGAGGCCCAGTTGCTTGGCTCGTACCTCAAGAGCGGCGGCGGGCTGGTCTTTTTTCTTGGTGATCAGGTGCGTCCGGACAGCTACAACTTGCGGCTGGGAGGCGAAGAGGGGCCGCGCGTCTTGCCGGCGCGGTTGGGCGAGCTGCGTGCCGAATCAGCCTACCATTTTGATCCTTTGGGGTACACGCACCCGATTGTCAGCCAGTTTCGCGGCAAGGAGCGTGCTGGGCTCTTGAGCACCGTGGTCAATCGGTATTTTCAACTGCAACTTTCCGATCGCACCAGCGCCAAAGTGGCGCTGGCCTTTGAAGGGGGCGATCCGGCCATTGTCGAGGAGCCCATTCATCGCGGGCGGTCGATTCTGGTTGCCACGTCGGCCGATGATTCCTGGGCAACCATGGCCAAGTGGCCCAGCTATCTCCCGATCGTGCAGGAGATTCTGGCCTTGGCGGTCGAGGGCCGGCTCGAGGATCACAATCTGATGGTGGGCCAGCCGCTTGGCGGCATGATTCGATCGGTGGCAACCGATGATGCCATTGGCGTGCGAAAGGAAGGGGCCGCGGAGAGCGAAACGGGGCGAGCCGCTCCGGGCGATTTCGCCGCCGGCTCGTCTAAAGATCGTCGCAACGTGCGCGTCTCGGCCGATGGCGATTTCAGTCATTGGAGTTACGCCGAAACGACCGAAAGCGGTGTCTACCTGGCCGAGATTGGTCCACCGGTGTCGCGAACCGAGAAGTTTGCCGTGAATGTCGACACCGCCGAGAGCGACCTGACGAAGCTCGATCCGAGCGAGCTGCGCGAAGAGGTGTGGCCCGGCGTCGATTTTACGCATTGCACGGATTTTCAGGACCTCGATGTTCAGCCGACGACCGGGATCGGCCGTCGAGGTCCGCTCCATCGAGCGCTGTTGTACACCGCGCTGGGCTTGCTGTTCGGCGAGAGCTTCCTGGCCTGGTGGTTTGGACGTCCACGGCGATGAAGGGTGCGCTTCCCAACTGGTTGGAGCGATTGCTGGGGATCGGCTCTGCCGGCGCCGGCGAAGGGACGGTATGGAGTCTGGAGACGTCCTGGGATTGGGCGCCGTGGGCGACGCTGCTCTTCGCGATGGTCGCGGTGGTGTTTTTCGCGCTATTGTATTGGCGCGACGCGGCGGCGCTCGCCGATCGTTACCGAGCGCTGCTTGTGGCATGCCGGTTGTTTCTGGTGGCGATCGTGCTGTTCATGATCGCCGAGGCGCTCTTGGCGCTGCAGCGCACCGGGCTGCCGTATGCGGTGGTTGTGCTCGATGATTCGGCCAGCATGGGCATCGTCGACCGATACGAGGACGCGAAACAGCGGCAACGCGTCGAAAAATTGGCGAAACAAGCCGGCTACGGCGAATTGTCTCGGATCAACCTGGCCAAGTCGGTCCTGTTGAATAACGATGCCGCGCTGTTGCGGCGCATTGCCGACGATTACCAACTGCGGCTGTTTTTCGTGTCGGGCGCGGCGCGCGGCACTTCGGGCTCCTTTCCGCAGCTCGTCGAACAAATCCGCGCGCTCGAAGCCACCGGGGAGGCCAGCCGCCTGGGCCAGGGTACGCGTACGATTCTCGGCGACCTGCGAGGTACGCCGCTGGTGGGCCTGATTTTTCTCACCGACGGCGTGACCACCGACGGCGAATCGCTGAGCGCGGCCGCCCAGTACGCGCGCCGTAAGAGCGTGCCGCTGTTTACCGTGGCCGTGGGGAACGAGGAACCACTGCGCGACTTGGAGATTAGCGACCTGCTGGTGGACGAAGTTGTCTTTGTCGACGATGTCGTGAGCTTTGAGCTGAAGCTCACCGCCAAGGGCTTCGACTCGCGGCAGGTGCAAGTCGTGCTCCGCGAGGCTGACAGCACGGTGCCGCTGGTGACTCTGCCGGTGCGTGTCGGTCCCGACGAAACGTCCCAGCGCGTCCGGATCCCGTACCGGCCCACCGCGGTCGGAGAGTTTGAGTACATGGTCGAAGTTGCCGCCCAGCCCGACGAGCTTTCACCAGACAACAACCGCAAACGATGCCTGGTCAGCGTGCGCAAGGAACAAATTCGCGTTCTCTACGTGCAGTCGTATCCGAATTACGAGTTTCGATACCTGAAAAACATGCTGGCGCGCGACAGCACCGTGGAGCTCGATACGCTTCTCCAGGAAGCGGACCCGGAATACGCCGAACAGGACAAGACCGCGCTACGGCACTTTCCTGCGCGACGAGAAGAGCTGTTTGAATACGACGTGCTGGTCTTCGGAGATGTCAATCCGTCGTTCCTGAGCGCCAGCGTGATGCAGAACATCGCCGATTTTGTCACCGAAAAAGGGGGGGGCGTTATCTTCGTGGCGGGTCCGCTGTTCACTCCCACTGCGTACCGCGACTCTCCTCTGGATGGCTTGTTTCCGGTCGACCTCAGCGCCGCGGCCAGTCCCGAGAGCGCGGCCGGCGTTGCGGATGCCTATGTGATCGAGCCGACCGAGCTGGGGCTGGCTAGTGCCCCCATGCAGCTTGGAGACACGCCCGAGGAGAGCCGCCGCATTTGGCGCACCTTGCCGGGCCTGTATTGGCTGCTCGATGTCCCTCGCGCGCGCCCCGGGGCCATTGTGCTGGCCCAGCATTCGTCGCGCTTGGCGGTCGATGGCACGCCGCTGCCCATCTTCTGCATGCAATACGTGGGTGCCGGCAAGGTGCTGTTTCACGCGACCGATGAAACGTGGCGCTGGCGCTACCAGGTGGGCGATGTGTTCTTTGCGCGCTATTGGGTCCAGGCGATTCGCTGGTTGAGCCGATCGAAACTATTGGGCAAGGACCGGTCCGCCGAATTGACGGTCGACCGCAACGAATACCGCCGCGGCGAGCCGATTCATCTCCGCGTTCGCTTTCTCGATGAGCGCACGGCACCGGCCGCCGACGACGCCGTGACGGTGCTGCTGGAGCGCGACGGGAGTCGCAAGCAGCCACTCACGCTGCGTCGCAACGCCACCTATCGTGGCATCTTCGAGGGGGTGGTCACGAGCGCCGCCGAAGGCTCGTACCATGCCTGGCTCGCCGCCCCCGCGACGACCGGGCGTGCTCCCTCGAGCGATTTTGTCGTCGCCGCTCCGGCGAGCGAAATGGAGCGCGTACAGATGGATTCGGCCGACTTGAAGCGGGCCGCGGCCGACAGTGGCGGACGGTACTTCACGGTGATCGAGGCGGCGCGGCTTGAGCGCTATCTGCCCAAGGGTAAGCAGGTCCCCAAGGAAATCTTGCCGCCGATCGTATTGTGGGACAAATACCCGCTATTGGCCTTGTTTCTGCTCGTCCTGGTGGCGGAGTGGTCTCTGCGTAAGTTCAAGGGAATGTTATAATTAACGTCGCCTGAATGCGTCGGAACACGAAAGCTGCAGCCATGCGTCATCCGCTCCAGCGGAAGATCACTTCCGTCGGCCGACGTGCTCGGTTCTCGTTGGCCGTTTGGGGCATCGGTTGGACGCTCGCGGCGGTTCTGGCCGCCGGCGTCGCCGTCTGTTTGTGCGACTACTTTTTTCGCTTCGAGGATCGGGGTGTTCGTGCGATCCTTTCGCTGGCGGTGCTCGGCGTCATGGCTTGGGCCGCGAAGCGGTTTCTTTATCGCGCCTTGTGGACGCGCTGGCGCGATGTGCAGATCGCGCTCTCGGTGGAGCGGCGATTTCCGGGGTTTGACGACCGGCTCGCCAGCACGATCGAATTCCTCGAGCAGCGCGACGACGATCCACTGGCCGGATCGGCGGCCATGCGGCAGGCGGTCATTCGGCAGGCGACGGCGCAACTCGACCAGCTTGATCTGCGCGATGTGATCGACCGGCGGCCCGCGGTCCGCGCCGCCGTTGTGGCGGGTGGGATGGTGCTCATTGCCGGCCTGCTGGTGGCCAGGGATCCGAGTTCCGCGCGCGTGGCGCTAGCGCGCCTGATAAAACCATTTGGCTCTGGCAATTGGCCCCAGATTCATCACCTCGTCTTCCGCGACCCGCCGCGGCGCGTGGCGTTGGGTGAGGAGTTCCGCGTCGAGCTGGTCGACGCGCGTGGCGTTCCGCTTCCTGATGAAGTTACGATCCACTATCGCTACGATCCGCTCGATGGCAATGCGGCGCACGAGTCGGACCGAATGCGCCTGCTGGGCGAGCGGATGGTCGCCACTCGCCCTTCTGTCTCCCGGCCGTTTCAATATCGTGCCACGGGCGGAGACGATATATCGATGAGGTGGTTTTCGCTCGAGGTCCTGGAACCGCCGGTCATCGAGAGCGTCTCGGTTCGACTGCACTATCCGGACTATACCGGCTGGCCGAGCGAGCCGTCGACGCCGCACTTGCGTGGTCTTCGCGGAACGCGCGTCGAATTCAGCGCCACGACGACCAAGCCGCTGAAGGCCGCCACGCTGCACCAGGAGCACGGTCGAACCGTTTCCGCGGAATTGCTTGAGGACGGCTACGGTTTCCGCATTCCGGCCGACGGAGCGTTTGTGATCGATCAGACCGGCTCGTACTGGTTCGTCCTGGAAGGCGAAGAGGTTTCCAACGACGGCAGTCAGTCGCGATACGAGATGCGCGCGATCGCCGATCTTCCGCCCACGGTGACGATCGACGAGCCCTCGGCGAACATTTTCGTCACGCCCCAGGCCGTTGTGCCGTTGAAGGTTTCGGCCAAGGACGATCTGGCGCTCCGCGACATGTCGTTGCGGTTCACTCGTTCCGACCGCGCGGCCGACGAGCCAATTGTGCAATCGTTGTTCGCGGGGCCCGAGCAGCCGGTTGGCAGGGCGCGTGATGCTGATGGGGATGATCGGCGGATCGTGGACTACAACTGGGAACTGGCCTCTCTGGGTCTGGCCGCCGGTAGCCAGATCACGTTCCACGCCGCGGCCAAGGACTACCAGCCGCTGGCGGGCGAGAGCGAGCCGCGCCGCCTGACGATCATCACGAGCGAAGAGCTCCAGGACCGGCTCGCCGAGCGGCAAAGCTTCATCCTCAGCGAGCTGGGGCGCGTACTCAAGCTCCAACAAGAATCACGCGGTCAGACGCACTCGCTGGAGATCCAGCTTGATCAGGTGGGGCGATTCACGCAGCACGACCTCGACCAACTGCAAGGCGCCGAGCTGGCGCAGCGCCAGGTCGAACGCGCGCTCACCAGTCGGGGCGAAGGAGTGCGGGCTCATGTCGAGTCGTTCTTGACCGATCTGAAAAACAACAAGGTCGATACGCCGGAGACGCAGCGGCGCATGGAATCGCTGGCCAGGGAGATTGACCGCCTGGAAAGCGAGGAGCTGAGCGTCGTGGCACGCGAGCTGACCGCCGCACAGAAGCATGCACAAGCGAGGCCGCTCGAGCGTGCCAGCGGCAAGGCCGGCGAAGGCGCGCAATCGGACAAGCCGGAAGACATGTCGTTGGCGACCGAAGCGCTGGCCGAAGCCGGCCGGCATCAGGACGCCGTGATCGAATCGCTGGAACAGATGCTGGCCGAGCTGTCGCAATGGGACAACGCGAAGCGTTACGCTCGCGAAATCGGGCAGTTGCGGCGCGACCAGGAGCAAACGGCCGAGCGAACCGCCGAGCTAGGCAAAGAGACCCTTTCCAAGGACCGGATGGACCTTTCGCCGCAAGAGCAGGCCGATCTGAAAAAGCTGGCCCAGGTCCAGCACGATCTGGCCCATCGCTTCGACAAACTTCACGAAGGCCTCGAGCAGATGGCGCGCGAATTGGCCGACGGCGATCCACTGTCGGCCGACATGATCGCCGACGCGCTAGAGCACGCGCGGCAGCAGGCAATTGCCGGCCAGATGCGCGAGGCTGCGGAAAACGTCGACGCCAACCGAGTCGGCCAGGCCCACGGCCAGCAGCAGCAGGTCGCCAAGGACCTTGACGAGCTGCTTGATATTCTCTCCGATCGGCGCGAGTTGGAGGTTTCGCGCCTGGTGAAGAAGCTGCGCCAGGCCGAGCAGGAGCTGGCCAGCATGCAGACGCGTCAGGCGGGCCTGCGCCGTCAGATCGAAGACGCGGCGGCCAACGCCGACGCGGAAGCGGGGCGTCGCGAGCTGGAGCGGCTAAGCCGCGAGGAGCGTCGACTCGAAAATGAAGTGAACCGTTTTGCGCGTCGCTTGCAGCGGCTTCAGGCCGAACAAGCGAGCCGGACGGCGTCGCGTGCCGGCGAGCGGCTCGGAGCGGCTGGTCAACAAGGAGAGCAAGGCGCCGGTTCCGCCGCCGCCGAGGAGGCTCAGGCCGCCGAGGAAGATCTCGCCCAGGCCGCGCAGCAACTCGCCCAGCGGCGCCGCCAGGCCGAAATGGACCTGGCGTTGCAGCAGTTTGCCAAGTTCGAAGACTCGCTGCGCAGCCTCGGCGACCGCCAGCGCGGCGTGATCGCCGAAACCGAGCGGCTGGACCAGGCGCGCCAGGCCGCCGGCACACTCAGCCGCGGCCAGGCCCAGAGCGTCCGCGCATTGGCTCGCGAGCAAGAGGCGCTCGAGAGCGAAACGACGGACCTGGCCGAAAAGATCAAGGCCGCCGCCGTGTTTGACCAAGCGCTGCGGAAGGCTTCGCGTCACATGGAGCGTGCCACGAAGCTGCTCGACGAGCGCGACACGGGCTCGACGACCCAGTCGGCCGAGCAAGAGGCCGCGCGCCGTCTGGCCATGCTGATCGAGTCGCTCAAGCCAGAAAAGCCAGAGCCGCTCGCGGAGGAGCAGGCGCAGCAACAGGGCGGCGCCACGGGAGCGCCGGCTCAGGGACCCAGTGATGGCATCCCCGAGGTGGCCCAGTTGAAAATGCTCAAGCTCCTGCAAGAGGACCTGAACCGAAGGACCCGCGCGCTCGATGAGCTCGTGAACCATGGCTCCGAGATGAGTGCGGCGCAGCGCGAGGAGTACGCGGCGCTCGGCGAGGAGCAGGGTGAGCTCGCCGACTTGCTCGTCAACCTTTCGCGGCCCACTCAGGAGAATCCCGAGGACGATCCCGCGAGCCTGCCCGAGATCCCCTTGGAGAACTCGGACACCGGCAGTGATTCTTCCGACAACCCAATTCCAGCGGAAGCCGACGGCCAGGAACCGCCCGAAGTCGAACCCCAGAGCGAATAGCGATGCGCACAAACCTTTTATTCACGGCGCTGGTCATGCTGGGTGCGTGGCATGGGGTGACGGCACGCTGTGACGAGCCGGACCAGCGGCCCGGCGAGTCCCAACGTGCCAACTCATCGGCGGATGACGTGGACAAAGAGCTGCTGCGGTCTCTCGACGATCAGCTCTTCGACGAGATGGGTGAAGAAACCAAGCTGGACGCCCCACGCACCGAAGACGCCGAGGCGGCGGACGATGCCACCGGGCAACCGACCGACGAGCCGCCATCGGATTTGGATCGAAAGCTGCTCGAGGCGCTCGGCGGAGAGCCGGAAACCGCCGAGGAGGAGGACGCGCTGTCGCGCGTGGGCCGCAAAATGCGCCGCGCCAAGTCGCTCTTGGAGCGGACCCAAGCGGCCGCTGAAGTCGAAAAACTGCAAAAGCGGATAGTAACCGATCTCGACGAGTTGATTCGCCAGGCGAATCGACGGCGTTCCAGCTCCAGCGCCGCCGCGCAAAGCGAACAGCAGACCGCCTCTCGTCAGCGTGTATCGCAGCCCCAACAGGCCGCGGGCGGCGCGCAGGGCGCCGGCCAGGATCAGCCCGCCGCCGATAGCACCGCGCGCGTCGGCGAGACGGAGCCGCACAGGCCGGATATGGAGGCAATGAAACAACTGGTCAAGGACCTGTGGGGTCATTTGCCTGATCGAGAGCGAGAGCAAATGATGCAATCGTTCGCCGATCAGTTCTTGCCGAAATATGAGTTGATGATCGAGGAATACTTCAAGCGACTCGCTGAAGAGAGCCGCCAGCGCCGTTAACGCGGTCCGCGCAGCTCCGGCTTGGGAGAGAGTGGCATCGTGGCTATCGCAGGAGTTGGTCGTGCGGCGCTCTTGCTGCCGCTCTGCGTGGGACTCTTAACGGATGCGACCAGCGCCGCGCCTCCTGATCCTGAGCGCACGGCCGTCGACCTGATCACTCCGGCCACGCGGCAGGCGATCGACCGCGGGCTGGCATGGCTGGCGGCGCGCCAGCAGGAAGACGGCTCGTTCGGCACCGTGAGCTACAGCCGCAATGCCGCCGTCTGCGCGCTGGCCGGCATGGCCTTTATGGCCAGCGGCAGCACGCCTGGTCGAGGTCCCCACGGCCGACACGTTGAGAAGACGATCGACTTTGTCGTCGCCGGCGCGCAAGACAGCGGATTTATCTCCGTGCCTGGCTCCAGCAGCCACGGTCCGATGTACGGTCACGGCTTCGCCACGATGTTCTTGGCGGAAACCTACGGCATGACGATGCGGCCCGAGCTGCGCGAAAAGCTCACCAAGGCGATCGCATTGATCATCGAGACCCAGAACAAGGAAGGCGGCTGGCGCTATCAGCCCCAGCGGCGGGACGCCGACATCTCGGTCACGATCTGCCAGATCATGGCGCTGCGCGCCGCGCGGAACGCCGGACTTTTTGTCCCGCACGAGACGGTCGATCGCTGCATCGAGTATGTGAAACGCAGCCAGAACGCCGACGGCGGCTTCATGTACATGATTCAGGGCGGGGCCAGCGCCTTCCCGCGATCGGCCGCCGGAGTGGTGGCCCTCTATAGCGCCGGCATCTACGAGGGGCCCGAGGTCGAAAAGGGCCTGGCCTATCTGATGCGCCACCTTCCGCAGGGAGGCGGTTTCCACCGCGAAAGTCACTACTTCTACGGCCATTATTACGCGGTGCAGGCGATGTGGCATGCGGGGGGCGAGTATTGGGCGACCTGGTACCCGGCGATCCGCGACGAGCTGATTGCGCGCCAGCACCCGGACGGCTCGTGGCAAGACAACATCTGCAACGAGTACGGTACGGCGATGGCCACCCTGGTGCTGCAAATGCCCAACAACTTTCTGCCGATCTTCCAACGCTGAGCACTCGCATGCACCGTGGGCTTTTGGTATCTGCCGGTGTGTTGTTCGCGGCGACAGCCGTTCTCCTACCGGCGCGAGTCCTGGGCGGCCCAGCTCATGGCGAGCTCGTGCCGACCGACGGCCCGCGCTATGGCGCCCATCTTGTCGCGGTGGATGCCGCCTGGAACCTGCGCTTCGAGACCGATTCGGGCACGCGTGCCTTGCCGGCGGCCGACCTCGTCACGTGGGGATCGCTCGAAGAACCGAGCGGCGGAGTGCAGGTTCTCTTGGCCGGCGGCGGAATCCTTATCGGTAGCAAGCCGGCGATAAGCGGTGAGCGACTCACGATCGAAACCGAGTTGTTTGGCAAGCATGCGATTCCGCTGGTGCAGGTCTTGGGTATCATCGTTCGCGCGCCCGCGTCTCCTGATCGCCGCGACCGGCTTGCCGAGACGCTCCTGGCCGATCAACGTTCGGCGGATCGCGTGGTGTTGCACAACGGCGACGAACTGACTGGCACGATTGGGGCGCTGGTGGCCGGAGAAGTGGAAATATCGACCGAGGCGGGAGCCGTGAAAGTTGCGGCGGAGAAAATCGCCGCCATTGGATTTGACGCGTCGCTTGTCTCGCCGCCGCCTCGCGACGGCAAGCGCGCCCTGGTCGGCTTTCGCGGCGGCAGCCGGCTGTTGGCGGTCGCTTTGCGCGTTGAAAATGGACGCGCAGCGCTCACAACCGCCGACGGCGAAACATGGGAGGCGGATTCCGAGAGCATTACGTTCCTTCAGCCCTTCGGCGGCCGCGCCACGTATCTTTCCGACCGCGAGCACACCGTTTACCGCCAGGTTCCGTTTCTGAGCGTCGCATGGCCATTTGCTCTTGATCGCAACGTTGCCGGCACACCACTGCGCGCCGGCGGACGCTTATTCGCGAAAGGGATCGGCATGCACAGCGCGTCGCGCCTGAGCTACGCGCTCGAAGGGGGCGAGCAGCGTTTCGAGGCCGACGCCTGCCTCGACGACCACGTCGGCGCCGGGGGCAGCGTCGTCTTCCGCGTCTTCGTGGATCAAGAGGAGCGCTACGTCAGCCCGGTCATCCGCGGCGGCGACGCTCCGGTGCCGATCTCGGTCGAGGTGAGCGGCGCGCGGCAATTGAGCCTGGTGGTCGATTTCGCCGACCGGGGCGACGAGCTGGACCGCGCGAACTGGCTCAATGCGCGATTGGTGGAATGAATCCGCGCATGACCCACTTCAACCTCCCGCGCGGTGGGCGCCTGTTTATTCTAGTTCCAGTGTTGCTCGCTTGCGGGTGCCAGCCATCCGCGCCGCCCGCTCCCGTCTCCGAGGTGGGCCGCGCCGAGACGACACGGTCGGACACGAGCGAGCGGCAAATCCTACTCACCAGCACGTTCTCGATCGTGGCCGCAGATCCCGAGACTGGCATCTGCGGCGCCGCCGTGGCCAGCAAGTATCCGGCGGTCGGCAGGGTCGTGGCACATGCCCGCGCCGGGGTTGGCGCGTTTTGCACCCAGTACTGGGCCCATGCCCCATGCGGTGAATGGGCGCTCGATCTGCTGGCAAGCGGCAAGCTGCCCGAGGAAGTATTGGCCGAGCTCTTGGCGCGCGACGAAGAGCGTGGCCAGCGGCAACTGGCGATCATTGATATCCACGGCCGCGCGGCCAATCGCAACCCCGACGCCGCCACGCACGACCCGGAGCACCCGGACCAGGACAGCTATTGGTGGGGCGGCATGACGGGCCGCTACTACGCCTGCCAAGGCAACACGCTGGTCGGTTCCGAGGTTGTCGTGGCCATGGGCCGCGCGTACGAAGAGACCAAAGGAAGTCTAGCGGACCGGCTGATGGCGGCACTGGTGGCTGGCGACTGTGCCGGAGGCGATCACCGCGGTCGGCTGGCTGCCGGAATTCGCGTCGCCAAGCACGGAGTCGAAGGTTATTGGCTCGACCTGCACGTGGACAAAAGCGACGACGCCGTGATTGAGCTGGCGCGTAACTACTCTGAGCTGGAGCACGCAGCCAAAGGGGACTGGGAGGGGGGCAAAGTTCCCTTCAAGCATCCCTGCCCCGACCGCCCCGCCCCGCGGCCGCCCGAGCAGTAATCGTCACGCTCCGAACTTGGCCAGTCTTCCGGCGTGCGCCAAGAGTAGCGGCATCAGGTATTTTGCCTCGAAGTGGCCCAGGCCGCCGGTCAATGCGTCGCGCTCGCCGAAGCGCGTGCATGCGTCGGGCCGGCACGATTCGGCGGCGATCAAGGTCGGCACCGGGTGCCAACTGTGTGTGCGAAGCCGACTGGGCGTGCTATGGTCGCCCGTGACGGCCAATACCGTCGGCCTAAGGGCCCTGATGCGAGGGACCATCGCGTTCAGCTCCTCGATCCGCTTCACCTTGGCCGCGAAATCGCCGTCCTCCCCGGTGCTGTCAGTGTACTTGAAGTGCACGAAAAAGAAGTCGTAGGCCTTCCAGTTGCGTTCCACCAGGTCGATCTGGTCTGCGAGCGTCGCGGGCTGCCCGACCACCTCCATTCCTACCAGCCGCGCCAAACCCTTGTACATGGGATAGACCGCGATCGCCGCGGCGCGCAGCCCGTATACCTCGCTGTATGGCGGCAGCGCCGGCCTCGCGGAGAATCCGCGCATTGTCAACCCGTTGGCCTTCTTCTCGCTGGCCAAAATCGTCCTTGCCGCGGCAATGAACGTGCGCGCCGCGTCGGCTGTGCGCGCACTCGCTGAGTCTTCCACCGGTCCGAGCGGCTGTGGGTCGAGCGGCGGAACGCCTAGCGCCTGTGGGTCGGAGTCGCGAACGTCGTCGCCGAGTCCCGCGGCGCGGAACACCACGACGAAGCGGTGCTCCTTGACCGGCTCGACCACCACGCTCACGCCGTGGATGTTGATCGATTGCAAGCGATGGACCAACGGCACGCTTTCTTCGGTGGAAATGCGTCCGGCGCGACGGTCGGCGATCGTTCCGTCGGCGGCCAGCGTGCAGAAGTTGCACCGCGCGGCCACGTCGCCGGCCTGCAATTCGATGCCGATCCCTGTCGCCTCGAGCGCGCCGCGGCCGATTCGATACACGAGCGGATCATACCCGAACAGACCCAAATGGCCCGGCCCGCTCCCGGGCGTGATTCCGGGGGCAACCGGGATCATGCTGCCGCTCGTGCCGCTGCGTGCCAGCTCGTCCAGGTGCGGCGTGTGTGCGGCCTCGAGCTCGGTCGGCCCGCCCTGCTCGATCGGCAGTCCCCCCAGGCCATCGGCGACCAGCAGCACGATCTTCGAATCGTTCTTCTGGTGCAAGTCGCGAGTCAGTTCGTGCATGTCCATGACGCATTGCTCCGCGCCGTAAAGCGATCGGGAACCTCTGTCGTATCAAAAACGCCTGCACAAACAAGATGCACGCGGCGGCCACCGTGGCTGCGGGACCGTTGGGGTCACTGCCCCCAGCTACAGCACCTTGGCAGAACTGCATGGAGTCCGCTATCTTTTCATAGGTGCTCGCGTTGCGGCGGAGCAAAATCATGACCACGGCTGCCATGGACCGAATATCGTACGAAGCCGGCGGCGTGCTGCTGCCTGACAAGGGCCTGGTGGCGAATGAAATCGCAAGGCTCGCCCCCCGTCTCGAGGCCGCGCGGCACGAAGTCCTGGCCGACTTGGAACTCTTTCGATCGCGATCGCCCATTCCGCGCGAGAAGGAGCCGCTCGACGCGGCCTTTATCGACCTCCCGGAGCGTCTGCTGGGCGACTACCGCCAGCGCCGGCAGGAAAGCGAGCTCAACCGCATTTTGGCGACCGCGCGCCGGCTGGCCGAGACGATCGACCGCGTGGTCCTCTTGGGAATCGGTGGCTCCTATATGGGAGCACGCGCCTTGTTTGAGGCCTGCTGCCATCCATACCACAACGAGCTGTCGCGAGCCGATCGCGGCGCGCGGCCACGCGTATACTTCGAGGGAAACAACGTCGACAACGACGCGATCGCGGGGCTGCATGACCTTTTGGGCTGCGGCGAGATCACGCGCGACGGCCGCGAGCCGTTCGCGATCGTCGTCGTGAGCAAGAGCGGCGGCACGCTCGAAACCGCCGCGGCACTGCGAATCTTCCTGACGGCGCTGCGGCAAGCGTGCGGCGCGGACGGCAATCGACTAGCGCAGTTAGTGGTGCCGGTTACCGGCGCCTCCGGCCGCTTGCGCGAACTGGCCGCGGCGCTCGGTTGTACTGACATCTTCACCATTCCAGAGGGAGTCGGCGGCCGCTTTTCGATCTTCACCGCCGTGGGGCTCTTGCCTGCGGCGATCCTGGGACTGGATATCGTGCGGTTGCTCGAAGGGGCGGCGGACATGAACGCGCGCTTCCGCCAGGCGGCCCCCGGCGATAGCCCCGTGCTGGACTACGTGGCCGTTTGCCATCTGATGGAGCGAACCAGGGGCGCGACCATCCGCGTGATGTCGACCTGGGGGAAGGGCCTGGAGGCGGCCGCGTGGTGGTATGATCAATTGCTCTCCGAGAGCCTGGGCAAGGAAGGTCACGGGGCCACGCCCCTTTCGGTCGTCAACACGCGCGATTTGCACTCGCGCGGCCAACAGCATCAAGAAGGCCGCCGCGACAAGCTGATCACGAATGTCTCGGTCGCGTCGCCGCGTCGCGGGCTGCTGCGGATCGGCCGATCGCCGCACGACCAGGACGGCCTCAATCAGCTAGTGGATAAGACCATCGCGGATATCATGGAGGCAGCACGCGAGGGGACGAACCGCGCCTATCGCGGCGACGAGCGGCCGACCGCCGAGCTTCGCCTGCCGCGGATTGACGAGAGCTCGCTAGGACAGTTTTTTCAGATGTTGATGCTGGCCACCGTCGTCGAAGGGCGGCTGGTGGGCCTGAACCCCTATGGCCAGCCTGGAGTCGAGGCCTACAAGCGACACATGAACGCGATTTTGCGGTCGGAGTGAACGTAATTCCAACGGTGAGGTAATCAATGCCCCTTGAGTTCACCTGGCTCGGGCACGGTAGCTGGTCCATCGCCGCCGGCGCGCACCAAATTCTCCTCGATCCGTTCCTGGACGATTCGCCGACCGCGCCCGTTCGCTCCGACGAGGTGGCGGCCGATTTCATCCTTGTCTCGCACGGACATTTCGATCACGTGGCCGATGTCGTGAAGATCGCGCGGCGCACCGGCGCCGTGGTGATCGCCAATTACGAGATCTGCCAGTGGGTGGCCAAGCAGGGTATCGAGCGAACCGACCCCATGAATCTCGGCGGCACGATCGTCCAGCCCTTCGGCCGCGTCAAGATGACGCTGGCCCACCATAGCTCGGGATTGCCCGACGGCACGCCGGGGGGCTCGCCGGGCGGGTTCCTGTTGACCATGTCGGAAAAGCGAATCTACTTCGCTTGCGACACGGCGATGTTCTCCGACATTCGCCTGGTGGGCACGGGAATCGACCTGGCCGTGCTCCCGATCGGCGATCGCTTCACGATGGGCGTGGCCGATTCGATCGAAGCGATCAAGCTCATTCAGCCGACGCGCGTCGCGCCGGCGCACTACAACACCTGGCCACTGATCGAGCAGGACGCCGCCGCCTGGGCCACTCGCGTCCGCAACGAAACCAATTCCCTGCCCGTCGTCGTCGACCCGGGTGGAAAGATCGTCATTTAGCTGACTTGTCTTGGCGAGCCGGAGGCGTGAGCCTCCGCGTGGCAATCTGGAACGCCCTGATGACGTGGTTGGTGCATTCCGCCGTCCTCTTAACATCGGCGCTCGCAGCCGATGCTTGCGACGAAGTATCCGCCAAGCGATTCGAGTGGAAGTACCGCTCGGGCGAGCGGCTCGCGTACTCGACCGACGTGGCCACCACGATCACCCTCGACCTGGCCGGAGCGAAGCTCTCGACCAAGGGCAGCCAAAGCATCCAGCTTACAAGCGAGGTGCGAAAGGTTGCGGCGGATGGCACCGCGCAGTCCGCGAGAACAATCGAGCGGATGACAATGCGGATCGAAGGCCCGGCGGCCGCGCGCGGGCTGAACTACGACTCGGCCGCGCCGCATCCCCCGCACGCGCTGGACGTGCTGGTGGGGATCGAAGTTCTCTCGCGTATCAACGCTCAGGGCGAGGTTCTCACCAGCGATGGACCGCGCAAGCTTGCCGACGCAATGCGCCAGGCGCCGCGGATGGCCGAAATGCTCCACGAGATGCTTACCGGCGACGGGCTCCGGCCTTTGACCGGCGAGACGGATCTCGTCTTTCCCGATTCTTCGCTGGCGCCGGGCGACACGTGGAAAATCAAACGCCGCGCGAGCGACCCGCTGCTGGGGCCGCAGACCGTGGATATGACGTACGAATATATCGGCATGGTGGCGCGCGGTGGGCGCGACCTGGATGAGTTTGAGTTTTTTCTCGACGTGACGCCTGACTCGCCGGCACAGCGAGCGCCGGGACGAAAGGTCCGCGATCAGCAATACAAGGGAACGGCCTATTTCGATAGCGCGGCGGGCTACCTGGTGGAATCAACGGCCACGCGGACGATGCAAGCGGAAACGACGGTCGCCGGGCAGAACGTGCTACAACACATCCAGACGGTGATCACGACCTCGGTGACGCCCGTGAGCGCGTCGAGCGAATCGGGAGACAAGCCTTCACGTGCTAAGCGGCGCCGCGCAGGTGCGAGAGCCAAGCCGTGAATCAAATGGGTGATGGGTGGCTGGGGCTAAGGCCAAAGGCCGTGCCCCAGTTGCGCTGCCACGGCGGCACACTTCGCTTAGCCCCAGCGATCCCATTCTTCAGCGATCAGTCATTTAAAGTCGCACTTGAATCTCATCCCCTTCGACGCGCACCTCGAACGAGTCGGTTTTCACCTTTGGGTTGTCGCACCACGTCCCGTCGGTGACTCGAAATCGCCAGGCGTGCCAAGGGCAGGTGACCGTCTCGCCGTCCAGCTCGCCGGCCCCCAGCGACGCCCCCATGTGCGGGCATACGTCGTCGATGGCAAAATATTGTCCACGCACATTGAAGAGGGCGATCATGCGGTCGCCGACGACGAATGAGGCACCAGTTCCATCGGGAATTGCCCCGACTTTGGCTATGGTCACGAAGTCGCTCACGATTCAATCTCGAACAAGGCTTGAGGCTACAGGCTTGAGGCTGTAACCTCAAGACTGTAGCCTCAAGCCTCAAGACTGTAGCCTGTAGCCTCAAGCCTCTCATGCGAACCAACCCCGTCAAGCAGAAACTCCGCGAAGGCAAACCGTCGTTCGGCACCTGGCTGTCGCTGGGGGACCTGTACGCGACGCGCGTGCTGGCGCGGATGGGATTCGAATGGCTGACCTTGGATATCGAGCACTCGGCGATTGACTGGTCGCAGGCCGCCATGATCTTCGCCGCGATCGCCGACGCCGGCTGCGTCCCCTTGGCGCGCGTGCCGCGCGGGACGCACGACCACATCAAGCGCGTGCTGGACGGCGGCGCCTGGGGCATCGTGGTGCCGATGGTCAACACCGTGGAAGAGGCCAGGATCGCGGTGGCCGCGGCAAAATATCCCCCCGCGGGAAACCGCAGCCTGGGCGGCGGCATGCACGCCATCAATTTCGACACCACCTCGGCCGAGTATTTTCGGCACGCCAATGACGAGATCCTGGTGGTGCTGCAAACCGAGAGTCCCACGGGCGTTGCCAATGCCGAAGCGATCTACTCGCTTGAGGGCGTCGATGCGATCTTTGTCGGTCCGGTCGACCTCCGCGCCAATATGCGTGCGGCGGATGGAAGCGAGGCCACGAACGAGGAGTTCGAGGCGCTCTTGGCGCGAGTGGTCGAGGTCGGCAAACGAGTCGGCACCCCCACCGGCATGCACACCATGGACGCGCAGACCGCGCTGCGCCGCGCCGACGCGGGGATGCAGTTCATCGCCATTGGCAGCGAGCTGCGGATGATGACCCAAAAGGCGCAAGAGGTGCTCCAGGCACTTACGGGCGCCACCGCCAAGGAGTTAGCAAGGTATTAGCCGAGCCACCAGGGTGCCACGGGCTGGCACCGAGCCAACCCGTGGGCGGCGGCGCTGATCTTTAATCGAACAGGTTCGGCTATGGCCGAACCTGTGGCACCCAATTGGCAACCCATGCCCGTTTATCTTCTTGCCACGCTCGACACGAAGGGCCACGAGGCCGTCTTTGTGCGCGAGCGGCTGGTGGCGTTGGGCGTCGAGACTAAGATTGTCGACACGGGGTGCGTCGGCACGCCCGCCGTCGCCGCGGACATCACGCGCGAGGAGGTCTTCGCCGCCGCCGGCACGTCGCTGTCGACGATGCTTGACTTGAACGACCGCGGCCGGGCCGTGACCGCCGCCGCCGAAGGGGCCGCACGCCTGATTCGCGAACACCATGCGCTCGGCCGCGTTTCGAGCGTCTTGGGGCTTGGCGGCTCGGCCGGGACGACCATAGGAACCGCCGCGATGCGCGGCTTGCCGTTGGGCGTGCCGAAGTTGATGGTCAGCACGCTCGCCTCGGGCCAGGTCCGCCAATACGTCGGCGACAAAGACATCCTGATGCTCAATTCGGTGGTCGATATCCTGGGCCTGAATCGCATCAGCCGCACTGTGCTCGCGGAAGCCGCGGCGGCCATGGCCGGCATGGTGACGGCCGCGGCGAACGCGAATGCGATGCACGATGACAAGCCGCTTGTCGCGGCGACGATGTTTGGCGTCACCACGCCGTGCGTCGAGCGTGCTCGCGCCGTCCTCACCGACGCGGGCTACGAGGTGCTCGTCTTCCACGCCACCGGCACCGGCGGGCAGGCGATGGAATCGCTCGTCGCCGAAGGGCTGATCTCCGGCGTGCTCGATATTACGACGACCGAGCTGGCCGACGAGTTGGTGGGCGGTGTCCTTTCGGCCGGGCGCGATCGACTTTCGGCCGCCGGCCATGACGCGGTTCCGCAGGTGATTTCGGTCGGCGCTACCGACATGGTGAATTTCCACGCCCCGGAGACCGTGCCGGAGCAATTCCGCGGCCGGACATTTTACCGGCACAACCCGACGGTGACGCTGATGCGCACTACCGTCGAGGAGAACGCACGGCTGGGCGAGGAGCTTGGCCACAAGGCGGCCGCGGCGACTGGCCCCACGGCGATCCTCTTGCCGCGACGCGGCGTCTCGGCAATCGACCGCGAAGGCCAGCCGTTTGACGATCCCGCGGCGCGGCAGGCGCTCTTCGATGCAATCCGCCGCACCGCAGGCTCGGTCGAGGTCATCGAGCTTGATTGTCACATCAACGATTCCGAGTTCGCCGTCGCCGCCGCAGAGAAGCTGCTCGCATTGATGAATCAATCAATCCAAAATGCAAAATGCAAAATGCAAAATCAACCATGAGCCTGTCCCGCCGCGAGGAAATCCTCGAGCGCCTGCGTGCCAAGATCGCCTCTGGAAAACCCATCATCGGCGGCGGCGCCGGCACCGGCATCAGCGCCAAAATGTCGGAGGCCGGCGGCATCGACCTGTTGGTAATCTACAACTCCGGTCGGTTCCGCATGGGGGGGCGCGGCTCCTTGGCCGGCATGATGCCCTACGGCGACGCCAACGCGATCGTCATGGACATGGCGCGCGAGGTGCTGCCGGTCGTCCGCCATACGCCGGTCTTGGCCGGTGTCTGCGGCACCGATCCCTTCCGCTTGATGAAGGTGTTTCTCGCTGAGGTGGTCGCGGCGGGCTTCTCGGGAGTGCAGAACTTCCCCACGGTGGGGCTCATCGACGGCACCTTCCGCGCGAACCTCGAAGAGACCGGCATGGGCTTCGGCCTCGAAGTGGACATGATCCGCCTCGCCCATGAACAGAACCTGCTCACAACGCCCTACTGCTTCAACACCGACGAGGCCGTGGCAATGGCCCTCGCGGGGGCCGACGTCCTCATCCCGCACATGGGCCTCACGACCAAGGGCTCGATCGGCGCGGCCACATCGCTCTCGCTCGAAGAATCCGCGCGACAAGTGCAGGCAATGCACGACGCGGCCAGGCGCGTGAACCGCGAGATCATCGTCCTCTGCCACGGAGGCCCGATCGCCGAACCGGCCGACGCTCAGTACATCCTCGACCACACCGAAGGCGTCACCGGCTTCTACGGCGCCAGCAGCATGGAACGCCTTCCAGTGGAAACGGCCATTGCCGAGCGTGTGCGAGAGTTCACGGAGATGCGGATTTAATGTCGAACCGGCCACGCCGCCAGCCTTGGCAGCGAAACCCAGCGAGCCTCCGGGTTTATCTCGGAGGTCCGTCCCTTCGAGGTAAGCGATCGGCGTAGCTCGGCGAAGCACTGCTGGACAAGCCAGCAGTGGCACCCGGCGCTGCCGCCCTATTTCTCGCCGCAAGGCATTTTGGCGAGGCCATTGATCGAGGGGGGTGATGTTCGTTAGAATCAGGCGACGGTAATGAGATCGTATCTCAATAGGCCGGTTTTGCTCGTTATGCTCCACTCGCTTCTCGACAACCTGTTGCCCCTAGATCAACTAGCGGTCGGTCAGTCGGCCGTGGTGGCGCTGGTGGCGGGTGAGCGTGATTACGTTCATCGACTGGGGGAATTCGGACTTCGCGCCGGTCGGCCGGTGCGCATGGTCCGTCGTGGCAGCCCGTGCATTATCGCGCTGGACGGGCAAAAAGTTTGTCTTCGCGCGGGTGACATCGCCAGCGTGCTCGTCAAGTTGGAGTCGGCTCGATGAGGACGCTGGATGAGTTGAAACGGGTGGCGTCGCGCCAGGCACGCGTGGTGGAAGTGCTCGGCGACGACGAAATCGCGCTGCGCCTTCTCGAGATGGGGTTGACGCCGGGCGTCGAAGTGACCTTCGTGGGTACGGCGCCACTCGGCGATCCGCTCGAATTGGAACTGCGTGGATATCGGCTTTCGGTGCGGAAGCGCGAGGCCGAGCGAATTGTCGTCGATCCGCTCGAATAACATCATCGTTTGGAATGCGCCGGATCACCGCGAAAACCGCAGGACACTCGTCCGCGAACCGAACATGGCAACCGACACCGAAAGAGCCGTCCTTCATGTGGCGCTCATCGGCAATCCCAACACCGGCAAATCGACGCTCTTCGGCGCGCTGTCCGGGGTGCGGCAGAGAGTGGGCAACTATCCCGGCGTGACGGTCGAGAAAAAGCTCGGCACGTTCCGGCACCGCGGCCGGCATTTCCAGTTGATCGACTTGCCGGGGACGTACAGCCTCGCGCCGCGATCGCCTGATGAAATGGTCACGGTCGACGTGCTGTTGGGGCGGCAAGTGGACGTGACGCCGCCCGACGTGGTGCTGTGCATTGTCGACGCGAGCAATCTTCAACGGAATCTCTACTTGGTGAGCCAGGTGCTGGAGCTGGGACTCCGCACGATCTTGGTGCTCAACATGGTTGACGTTGCGCACGACCGGGGCATGGAGATTGACCCTGCACGGCTCCAGCGTCAGCTTGGTATTCCCGTGGTCCCGATGCAGGCGCACCGCGGAATTGGCGTCGACGAGCTAAAGGCGGCCATGTGCAGCTTGAGTGGGGCGTGCTTCGAATCTCCGCCAAGTCCATTTCCCGAGCCGTTTCGACGCGAGGTCGCCCAGCTCGCCAAACTGGTTAAGACGGGGGCAAACGGTGCGCCGCCGGCGGCGATTCCGCGGTACCTTGCCGAGCGCCTATTGTTGGACACCTCGGGCTATCTCGAGCGGCGGTTCGGCGCATCGCACGATAACGCCATTGGCGTGCACGTCCGAGCCGCTCGGATGCGACTCGCCGAAGCTGGCTGCGCGGTGCCCGCCGTTGAGGCGACCGCGCGATACGCGTGGGTGGGGCGAGTGTTGGACGGCGTCGTGACACGGCAGCCGCGCCACCGGGCCACGCTCACCGATCGCGTCGACCGCGTGCTTACCCACCGCGTTTGGGGAACGGTGGTCTTTGCGGCGCTGATGGTCGCGATGTTTCAATCGGTATTTCGCGGGGCGATTCCACTGATGGACATGATTGATGGAGCGATCGGACTCATCGCCCAGCGCGCCGAGGCGCTCGTGCCGACCGGCGCGCTCGGCAGCTTATTGGTCGACGGGCTGATTGCGGGCGTGGGGGGCGTGCTCGTCTTTTTGCCGCAGATCGTCATTCTCTTTTTTTTTATCGGTGTCCTGGAAGATTGCGGGTATATGGCGCGGGCGGCCTTCTTGACCGACCGGCTGATGGTACGCGCCGGCCTGAGTGGCAAGTCGTTCATCCCACTCCTTTCGTCGTTTGCCTGCGCCATACCTGGCATCATGGCGACGCGCGTGATTGAAAACCGGCGCGACCGGCTGACAACGATCCTGGTCGCTCCGCTGATGAGCTGCAGCGCGCGGCTGCCCGTGTATACCGTGCTGATCGCGGCGTTCATCCCGCGGAGGCGCTACTTCGGCGGCCTGATTGATCTGCAAGCCGTGGTGCTGTTGTCGATGTACCTCTTGGGAATGGCGGCGGCCGTGATCGTGGCGCTGGTTCTGAAACGGACCGTGCTGCGTGGCGCGCCGCCACCGTTCGTGATGGAGCTGCCCACGTACAAGTGGCCATCACCGTCGGTCGTTCTGCACAGGATGCTGGATCGCGGCTGGGCCTTCGTGCGCCGCGCGGGAACGCTGATCGTCTGCGTGTCGATCGTCATTTGGGCAATGTTGTACTACCCCCACGATGCGTCGCGAGTCGAAGCGCCCTATCAGGCGCAGCGCGCGGCGATCGAAGAGCAACTTGCGGCGATCTCCGAATCGGCTCCCGTACGTGCGACACTCGAACAGCGGCGCGCACGGATCGAAGATGAAATCGCCGGCGCCTACCAGCGTCAAAGCATCCTCGGGCGGATGGGCCGCTGGGTCGAGCCGGTGGTTAAGCCGCTGGGCTGGGATTGGCGAATCGGTTGCGCGGCGATCGCGTCGTTTCCGGCGCGCGAAGTCGTGGTGGCCACGCTGGGAGTGATTTACAACCTGGGAAGCAATTTGGACGTTGAGGCGGAGGGCGATACCACGCGCTTGGCGCTGGCCCTGCGTCGCGCCACCTGGGAAGGCACCGATCGCCCGGTGTACAACGTGCCGGTGGCGCTGTCGATCATGGTGTTTTTCGCGCTGTGCGCCCAATGCGCCGCGACGTTGGTTGTCATTCAGCGCGAAACGGCAAGCTGGCGCTGGCCGCTGTTCACGTTTGCGTACATGACCACGTTCGCGTACCTGGGTGCGCTCGTGACGTATCAGGTTGGCATGCTGCTTATCTAGTGGGTGAGGTTCCAGCACGATGTGCTTGCACGCGATGGCCACAATCGGATTTGCATGGCAGGACGGCATCACCGCTATGTTGGTGGTATTGGCGGGGAGTTATCTTGTACTGCGAGCGGTTTCGTTCACCAGCAGCAGACGTTGTGGTGCTTGCCCAAAATGCGCAGTCACCAGCGCTGACCCACCGCTTGTCGAACTCGATATTTCACGTGTCGCAGCACGACATGACCCTGGACGAGTTCAGTGAAGTCTTGCCGGACGCCTGCCGCAACCTGCACCAGTCGGTGGATCTGAGTGCATGGGTTAAGCTTGACTTGCCGCTGCCGAATTGGGTGCCCGGTGCCGAAGTAGTCGAAACGCAGTCCCGGATCGCATAAGCCCCAAAACGCCCCTTGCTGGTCTGGACCGCCGTGCATAGATTTGCGTTGGAAGGGCGCGGTCCGTTGAGCGCCGCGTCGCGATTTTCGCGGTTCAGCCCTGACCGGGACATGCACGAAGACGAGCTTTACGAAGAACACGTGCTGGATCATTACGATCAGCCCTACCATCGCGGCCGTTGTGGCCATCCGACGCATCGCCACGAGGACGACAATCCGCTGTGTGGCGACGTCATCCACATGGAAATGGAGATTGACGACGCTGGGCGGATCCACGAGATCTATTTCGACGGCGACGGCTGCTGCATCAGCCAGGCTTCGGCGTCGATGCTGGTCGAACGCATGGACGGTCAAACGGTCGAGGCGGTGCAGAAGTTCACCGCCAACGAAATGCTGGAGCTGTTTGGGCCGCGACTAACGCCCAATCGTCAGAAATGCTGCCTCCTGCCGTGGCGCGTCCTGCAAGTCGCCGTATGCTCACCCATCACGCACCGGCACGATCAGGCAGCCCATGATCAACGCCAATCGGGAAATACCCATGTCCGCACCGGCCAAGGAAAGAGCGATTGACGCGGAATCGCTGCGCCGCGACTTTCCCATCCTCTCAACGCGCTCGCCCAGCGGCGCGCCGCTCATCTATTTGGACAATGCCGCCACAACCCAGCGCCCACGGCAGGTCATCCAAGCTCTGGTCGAGATGTACGAGGAGCATTACGCCAACGTCCATCGCGGTATCCATTGGTTGAGCGATCAAAGCACCGATCTGTTCGAGGAGTCACGCGAAAAGGTGCGCGCCTTCATCGGGGCTCGCCACCGCGAGGAAGTGATCTTTACGCACGGCGCCACCGAGGGAATCAACCTCGTGGCGCGCTCTTGGGGCGATGCCCATCTCGCACCCGGCGACGAAATCGTGCTCACGGAGATGGAGCACCATTCCAATATCGTGCCGTGGCAGCAGTTGGCCGAGCGTACCGGAGCGGTTCTCCGCTGGGTGGAGATCACGGATGACGGCCAGCTACAGCTCGAACAGTTTGATCGGCTACTGCACGAACGGACGCGACTGGTGGCCGTTGCGGCCGTATCCAATGTCCTGGGGACCGTAAACGCGGTGGACGAAATCGTTCGTCGCGCGCACAGCGCTGGTGCGCTGGTGCTCGTGGACGCGGCACAGAGCGTACCGCACCAGCACACCGATGTCGCGGCGCTCGGCGCCGATTTTCTGGCCTTCAGCGGGCACAAGATGCTGGGACCATCGGGCGTGGGCATTCTCTTTGCTCGGCGCGAGCTGTTGGAAGCGATGCCGCCGTTCTTGGGCGGCGGCAGCATGATTCGCCGCGTGACGCGCGAAGGCTTTCAGCCGGCCGACCTTCCCGCGAAGTTCGAGGCCGGTACGCCGCCGATTGTCCCGGCCATCGGGCTTGGCGCGGCGATCGACTATCTGCGCACGATCGGTATGGAGGCGATACAGCAGTACGAGCTGGAGCTCAGCCGCCATGCGGCGGAGGCGCTCTCGGCGATCGGTGGCGTCCGGCTGCTGGGGCCATCGCCCGAGAAAAAGTCGGGCATTGTCAGCTTTGCCGTCGAGCACATCCATGCCCATGATGTCGCACAGTTACTCGATCGGCGAGGCGTCGCCGTGCGCGCCGGCCACCACTGCGCGATGCCCTTGCACAAGCGCTTGGGTATGAATGCTAGCGTGCGCGCGAGCTTCTATTTCTATAACACGCACGACGAAGTCGAGCAGCTTTCCGCGGCCATTGTCGACGCCAAACGCATATTCCGCCGCGCGTAAAGAAAGGAGCGCCGCAGCCGCCTTCACTTTGCACACATCGGACGAGCGCGGTACGATTTAGACGGCCGAATTGCGACACGCATGATCGCGGCTCCGACGATGCCACGACAAGCGTCGGTTCCCACTGCCGCGGATTGTTCGGAGGGTAAGCGAATGGCAAGCGGCGACACTGGAAATGTCGTGCCGGGAAACCGGTTGCGGGTTCGAGTCCCGTGCCCTCCGCTCTTTTAGATTTTTGTCGCTGCAAGTGCTGTAGTGGTTTTGCTTTGTGACGACGGCGGTTTTGCTCCTCGCGCAACGGTGCTAGATCGCGTTCCGGCTTCTCTCCGCGGCGCAAAAGTGGTCAATGGCGTCGCGGATGTCCGGTTCCGCGACGTGCGAGTTCGGGCGGATCACGGCCGAGTCGACGTGGTCCAACCACTGGCGGACGATCGCCTCTGGCATCCCGCGCAAGAGCGAAATAGGCGCGAAACTGCCAGGTCAATTGGCGCGATGGCTCGTCGATTTCCACCTCCGCTGGGCGCGTGACGAGAGTATACGGTTCTGAGTCATCGGCGAGTTCAAGAGCGCCAAGCTGGCTTGGTCACACGGCGATGGGCGGATCGGCCAGCTTCAACAATTGCTTGCCAAAGTTGTCGCCGGTGTATAGTCGCAGCAGCGTACGGGGGATGTGATCAAAACCTTCTTGAATGTCCTCTTTGAATTTCAGGCGACCTTCGAGCGACCATTGCAAGAGCCGTGGTAGCGCCTCGGCAAATCGCGGCTGGTAGTCGAAGATCACAAAACCCTCCATGCGGGCGCGCTTGACGAGCAAGTTCAAGTAATTGCGCGGCCCAGGGGGCCCGCCCGGGGTGTTGTAGCCCGAGATTCCGCCGCACAGCACCACGCGCGCCCGTAGCGCCAAGTGGTCGAGCGCCGCTTCGAGCGTCGTGCCACCGACGTTGTCGAAATACACGTCCATCCCTTGCGCGCACAGTTCGCCCAGTCGCTCGCCGATGTTCTGCGATTTGTAGTCGATCGCCGCGTCGAAGCTGGCCTCATCAGTCAGCCAAGCGCACTTCTTTCCACCACCGGCAATGCCCACCACGCGGCAGCCGTGAATCTTGGCAATCTGGCCGGCAATGGATCCCACGGCGCCGGCGGCGCCCGAGACGACCACCATTTGCGCGCTCTGTGGTTGACCGATATCGAGCAGCCCGAAATACGCGGTGAGCCCAGTCATCCCCAGCACCCCCAGGGGCCAGGTGAGCGGCACGCCGGGTGGAATCTTGGTCATGGGGACCGGGCCTTCGCCCGATGCGGCGGCGTAGTCCTGCCAACCAAAAGCACCGACGACGAAGTCACCCTTGCTAAAGCCCGCTTTGCGCGACTCGATCACCTGCGCCACCGAACCGGCGCGCATCACCTCCCCGATCTTGACCGGCGCAATGTACGTCTCGCGGTCCCAAAGCCAGGCACGCATCGCCGGGTCGAACGACAGGTATAAATTGCGCACCAGCACCTGCCCGTCGCGCGGCTCGGGTATCGGGGCCTCGTGGTACTCGAAGTTCGAGACTTCGACCATGGCGCGCGGCCGCGAAGCGAGCCGCCACTGGCGATTGATGTGGGACGTCATATGCGGTTGCTCCATGCTCGGTTGGGACTTTATCGGCACACTATACGCTCAGCGACAAGCGGACAACAGTCCTCGATTTCCGCCGGCCGGCAGAAGAGGTACATTGTCAATCAGCCGCCTGACCGCAAATCACTTTGGCGAACCAGTTCATTGACATCGGATTTTTGCCATGCACGAAGTCTCATCTGCCACCGTGGCCGCGACATTTCAAACCGATAGCAGCCCCTACTTGCAGGGAAAATTCGCGCCGGTCGAAAGCGAGATTGTCGCGGATCGGCTGGAGGTGATCGGTCGCCTGCCGGACGACTTGCACGGCATGTTCGTCCGCAACGGCAGCAACCCCAAGTTCGCGCCGCGCGGGCAATACCATTGGTTTGACGGTGACGGCATGTTGCACGGCGTGCGACTCGCCGATGGCCGCGCGTCTTATGCCAATCGGTATGTGCGCACCGCGGGGCTCGCTCGCGAGGAGCAAGCTGGTGGCGCCCTGTACGGCGGCATTCTCGAACCGCCCGATCCGCGCCTTCCGGACGGCCCGTTCAAGAACACCGGCAATACCGATCTGGTGTTCCATCACGGGCGGCTCTTGGCGCTGTGGTGGCTGGGCGGCAGGGCGCACGAGATTCGCCTGCCGGATTTGGAGACGGTGGGCAGCTACGACTTTCAGGGTCAATTGCGGCGCGGCATCGCCTCGCACCCCAAGGTCGACTCGGCGACCGGCGAGATGATGTTCTTTGATTACGCGCTGCGACCGCCTTGTCTGATATACGGCGTTGTATCAGCGAGCGGCGAGATCATGCACCAGGTGGCCATCGACCTGCACGCGGCAAGGCTGCTGCACGACATGGCGATCACGGCCCGTTACACGATCCTCATGGACCTGCCGCTGTTTTGGGACGAACAGCTTTTGGCGCAAGGCAAAACGCGCGTCAAGTTCGATCCGGATCAACCCGCGCGGTTCGGTATCCTTCCGCGCCATGGCGACGCCGGTCAGTTGCGGTGGTTCGAGGCGCCGGCCTGCTACATCTACCACACGATCAATGCCTGGGAGGATGGCGAGCGAATCACGCTCACCGCGTGCAGCATCAAGAATCCGATCCCACCGTCGCGCGATAATCCGCGGCGGCTGCCGCGGCTGGATATTTTGGAGCTCGATCCGTTTCTCACGCGCTGGACGTTTGACATGGCGACAGGCGCTGTCACGCACGAAATCCTCGACGACGTGCCCACCGAGTTTCCCAAGATGAACCCGCGCTGGCTCACGCGGCAGTCGCGTTTCAGCTACAACGCGCGGATCGCTCACGAGCCGGCGCTCTTGTTCGACGGGCTTGTCAAATATGATCGGGTGCGCGGAACGAGCCAAACGCTGACGTACGGGCCCGGCCGGTTCGGCGGCGAGGCGGGCTTCGCTCCGCGCGACGGCGCCACCGGCGAGGATGACGGCTACGTCATTACGTTCGTGTACGACGAGCGCGACGACACGTCGGAATTGTGGATCGCCGATGCGCGGACATTCGACGCCGAGCCGGTGGCGCGGCTCAGAATTCCGCAGCGCGTGCCCATCGGCTACCACACCTGCTGGGTCAGCGAGGCGGAGTTGGCACCGCAAGCAAGCTGACCGGCCGGCGCGATGAACGGAGACTTACGCCAACAACTGCCGGACCACGTCTCCGTGCGGAATCACGTGCACGGGTCGACCGAGTCGGTCGGGGATGGTGGCGGCGTGTGGGTCGAAACCTAGCAGGTGGTACATGGTCGCGAGGATGTCTTTTGGATCGGTGGCGTCTCGAATTGGATAACCGCCCTGCCGGTCGGTGGCGCCCATTACCTGGCCCGTCCTGATCCCAGCCCCAAAGAACATGCCCCAATAAGCGCCGGCCCAATGCTCTCGGCCGCCGCCGGGCGTACTGGTAATCTCGGGCGTGCGGCCGTGTTCGCTGATGACCATCACGAGCGTTTCGTCCAGCAGACCGCGCTCGTGCATGTCGTCCAAGAAGGCCGGCAGGATCTGATCGAACTTCGGACAGAGACCGTCCTTCAACCGTGGGTGATGGTTGTGATGGGTGTCCCACGCGGCGTTGTTGTCGATCCATGTGTCCCAAAAGACCGTGATCACCTTGACGCCGACCTCGACGAGCCGACGCGCGGTGAGCGCCGACTGCCCAAACAAGCTTCGGCCATAGGCGTCTCGCACGCGGTCCGGCTCGCGCGTGGCGTCGAGCGCCTGGGCGACCTTGGGATTGGCGATCATCGCAAAGGCCACGTCGCGGCATGCGTCGAACGTTGTCTCTGACTTGCCGGAAGACCGCGCGCTGGGATCCAAATTGTGCAACAGGTTCTGGCGGCCGACAAACCGCGCCATGGTCACGTCGTCCGGAATCGCGGTCCCATCAAACCGCAGCGTACTGTCCCCGGTGACGCCATCCCACGGATCGAACCGAGTCAAAATCGCCGTGGTCCCCTTGATCGATGGCGAGCCCACCTCGAGCGAGCCTTGGCCGGCAAAGAGCGGAATGACCGGATTGTACGACCGGCCCAACCAGGCCGCGTGATGCTGCCAGCGGCCCGGATCGGTCTTGCCGTTGAGCGCCCACGGCAAAACCATGTTGACCGGGATGCCAGTGGATTGAACGCTGATCCCTTGCTGCTTCCACAGATACTCCAGCACCGAACCGATATAGGGCTGGTGTCGAGGGTCGTGGCCGTTGCCTTCGATCGCGGGCTCGGATTTCGAGAGGCCTGAGAGGGCCACCGAGACCGCGTGATTGTTCGACGTATGCGTCATCGAGCGAACCAAGGCCACACGATGCAGGTTGCGCGCGATGTTCGGCAGGTGCTCGCAAGCCGCGACGCTCGGCAGACTGGTCGAAATCGTCTTGAATTCGCCGCGCCGCTCGAGGGGCGCCAGCGGCTTCGGGTCGAGCGTATCCATCTGGCTGGGCGCGCCGTACAGAAACAGGATCACGACGGACTTCGCGCGCCCGAATGTCGATGCATGCGGCGAGGTTGACGCTTCGGCTCGAGCCTTCGCCGGTTGTGCAAGACCGACGGACCCAAGACCGGCAAGGGTTGTACCGGTGGCTTCCAGAAATTGGCGACGATCCATGGCACTCACGCCATGCGGTGTCATCATGGCTATTCCAATTCGTGCACGTCGTCGAGCACACCCCGAGGCACGCACACCGTGAGCACGGTGAGCTCGCCAACGGCCTTGTGCTTGACGCCGCGCGGCACATAGACAACTACCCCGCGATGCAGCTCAATCTGCTCATCATCGAGGATCATCGTGCCTTGGCCGTCGATCACATAGTAGAACTCATCGGTCTTCTGGTGGTAATGCAGCTTGGCGTCTTGAATCTCGACGTAATGGACTTCGCCCGCGGCGCCATCGGCCTCTTCGATCAGGCAGCGAATCGCGCCGCACGTTTCCGCCCAAGGAGTGATTTCCGCCGGATCGCGTCGCAGGAATTTGGTTCGCACGGCCATCGCTTTCTCCTCATAGTCGGGACTATTCTTCCGCGGCGATCTCGGCCATGGCGGCGTCCGGAATGTTGAAATTCGACGAGACGTTTTGCACGTCGTCATGGTCGTCGAGCTTTTCGATCAGCTTGAGCACCTTGCGGCCCGTCTCGGCGTCCAGCTCCACGGTCTTGGTCGGCAGCCGCGTGATCTCGGCCACGTCGGGTTCGATTCCGGCGCTCTTGAGCGACACGAGCAGTGGCTGAAAGGCCGCCGGGTCGCAAGTCACTTCGAACCGCTCGCCGATCGGTTTTACGTCATCGGCGCCGCCTTCCAGCGCCAACTCCATGAGCCTTTCCTCGTCATGTTGTGCGCCGTGTACCAAAAACCATCCTTTGCGCTCGAACATCCAGGCGACACAATTCGTGGCGCCTAATTTGCCGTCGGCCAGCTCGAAATACTTCCGCAGCTCGCTGGCGGTGCGATTGCGGTTGTCGGTCAGCGCGTCGCAAAGGATTGCCACGCCCGAAGGGCCATAACCTTCATAGAGCACCGCCTCCAGATTGCCTCCGGCCAGCTCGCCGGTCCCCTTCTTGATCGCGCGAGCGATGTTGTCCTTCGGCATGCTTACCGCCCGCGCGGCGTCGATCGCATAGCGCAGCTTGAGGTTGGCATCGGGATCGCCCCCCCCTTGCTTGGCGGCGACAATGATCGCCTTGGAGAGCTTGCTCCAGAGTTTCCCGCGCTTGTTGTCGACCAGCGCCTTGCGGTGCTTGATGCCCGCCCAGTGTGAATGCCCTGCCATCGGACCAACTCGCCTTCCTGAAGCCTGAATCCTCGCCATCGAGGATGACACGCCCAGATTATAGCAGACACCCCCACCGAAGAGCGGCCGTCCGCACCAGGCTACGACTTGCGCCTTGGCCAACGTGGCGCGTTAGCTCTCCGGTGAGTCCGCGCCGCGGTGCTGGCTGACGGGCCGTTTCTCGCCGACCGTTCGTCCCCTCTTACGGATGCGAGCCGCTTGAAAGATGCAATCCGGCGACGCCCAAGACGATCAAGCCAAGGCAGACGAATTTGACCATCCCGGCGGGCTCCTTGAACCAAAGGATGCCGATGGCGCTTACGAGCGCCGTGCCCAATCCAGACCAGATCGCATACGCCACGCTGACGTCGATCCGCTTGAGCGCCATGGTCAGGCACCCCAGGCTCAGCCCATAAAACGCGAACACCAACACCGACGGCACGAGCCGGCTGAAGCCCTCGGAGAGCTTCATGCAGGTTGTGCCCACGACTTCCATCAGGATGGCCGCGACCAGGTAGAGCAAGCTCATGGCGATTAACCCGATTGCGTGGTGAGATGTACGCCTCCGAACCGATCGCCACGACGTTACCGCGCGATCTGGTGCCACGGCAAGTCGAGCGCGCACTGGGCCAATCGCCTTGTCCGCTCAGCCGCCTTCGGCTAGGATATTTGGCCCTTCCCCGATAGCTCAGTTGGTAGAGCAAGCGGCTGTTAACCGCTTTGTCCAAGGTTCGAGTCCTTGTCGGGGAGCTTGACGCAGCGTCAAGTATTCACAATCCGTCGCAATGTGTTCCAAGGCTTCACTTTCATCAAGTGGGGCCTTTTTCGTTTGGGACGCATTTTGACGCATGGTGAGCGGCTGGTGCGCCGGTTTAAGCGCTTGCGCCCTCGACCATGTCTATGCTGCTCTCGTTGCCCACCAGCGTACTGTGCCCCAGTCATTCGGTCTCCACGTGCGTGGGATGCTCGCCGGCCAGCTCGGTCGCGCAGCTCGGCCAGCACACTGAATACACTGCACCGCCGACGATGGGTCAAGCACGTCGCTCACCATTGACCTGCGAGATCTGCCGACTCAAGCCGCCCGGTCGCCTGGAACCAGTGAATCGTCTCGCGGAGCCTGTCTTCGAAGCTGGCGGGCGAGTCGAAGAGGCCATGGACCTTTGCTTTGGCGCTTGTGCAAGTCCAGAAACGGCTCTTGGCCTCCCTGAGCTTGTCGAAGTTGACCAAAGTCTGCCGTCCCTGAACACGCGCGAAGAGCTCCTGGACCGCCGTGCCAATCCTGGCCAACGGCAGGGGCACACGAATGACGCGCATGCGCTTTGCCCCGGCAAATCTCGCCACGTGGCGCGCATATTCGCCAAGCTCCAGCGGCCGTTCGAACGCTGTATGGTACACGCCGCGATCGCGCATCGACCCCTCGGCCGATGCATCGCACAGTCGTTCTCCTCGGCCAATGGCACGGACAATCGCCTCGCAGAGGTCGTCGACAAATACCAGGGAAACATGGATCGTGCGGAGACCGGCAACCACGAAGAAACCGCGACGCGCCAAGTGAAGCATGAGCAACGTGTGCCGATCGCCAGGACCAAACACGCCGGGCGGCCGCACGATGGTCACCGGCAGGGAATCGGCGACTCGACGCACCGCCTCTTCACCAGCCAGCTTGCTTTTCCCGTAGTGTGACGTGGGACGCGGAACGACCGATTCGTCAACGGGCTGAGTCAGCGTCGACGGTCCTGCGGCGGCAAGCGACGAGATGTGAACCAGCACAGGTGGAGTCAACCGCCGAGCACATGCCTCGGCGATGTTCCTGGTTCCGGTGGCGTTGTCGAGAAAGAATTCTCGCCGCCCAAAGCCCAACGTCCTTCCCGCGAGGTGCACGACGGCGTCGACGCCTTGGACCGCCTCGCGCAAGGCGGTCAGATCGTGAAGCGAGCCGACGATCCCATCGGTGACTGGAACGAACTCGTCGGCCTGCACGCGGTGCAAGAGTCGGCGAACGTCCCATTCGCGGTCGAGCAGGCGTTGCGTCAGGCAGCGGCCGATAAAACCAGTTCCGCCCGTGACCAGCACTCGAGCCATTGTCGCGCGCCTTCGGCTCCAGATCGCGAGGTGTCAACAGCGGTAGAGCGCGCAGGCGACGGTCAGGCCGGCTCCCACCTCAACGAGGAGAGTCATCGATCCGGATGACGCCAGGCGGTCGGCTCGAACGCGACGAAGTGCCAGCGGTATCGCCGATGTGAACGGATCCTTGCCGTCGAGCGAAAGTTCCACAATTCGCGTCTCATCGATTCCCAAACGATCGGCCAGGCGTTCGCGGAACTCGCGCGACGGCTGCGATGTCATGACGGTGGTAATTTCGTCCATGGTTAGACGTGCGTCGGCCAGTAGAGGAACGACGGCTCGCTCGACGCCGTCCAGACAGTGCTCGATCCAGCGTGGGTCCTCGATGAACCGCAGTGCCGGCATGTTTTGGTACGCTTCGGTATGCGTGACTCGCGCCGCGACATGATCGTGTAGCGTCAAGAATGCGAAACCAAAAAATCCCTCGCGGCCGTCCGGCGACCGCTCGAGCAACACGGCAGAACCGGTTTCGACGACGTTCAGCAGGTGATCGGGCCGGACGTTGCGATTATTCTCGAACTCCGAGGCGGTGACGATCGCCGCGGTAAGGTTTTTTTCCAGCAGCACGTTGCTGGCCAGGAAACAGGCGTGCAAGAAGCCGGTGCCGCCGCTCAGCAGGTCGCAGGCGAGCGTTTGATGCTCGTCGTCCACGGTGGCCGTATGGTTCAGCTCTGCCTCGCGCGCGATCATCGCGGCCAGGGCGGGTTCGGACAAATAGTCGTTTCGGTACACACCCACGTGGACCAGCAGTCCGACATCCCTGGCGTCATGCGCCGACTGCTGGAGACAGGCTCGCACGGAATTGGCAGCCAGCTTCAGTGCGTCGGGAAGGTCGCCCGCGTCCTCGCCTCCGGCGGCCACGCTCTCAATCCGCACTGGCGCCGTGAGGCGAATGACGCACGGCCTGGCCACGGTGGGTGACGAATCGTGCGCGGCCGAGCGGCGCGCCGATTCGTCCATCGGTGCAAGAAGCCGGACCGGCAAGTCGCCCATGCGGTACAGCCCCGTGCCGATCACCTGTCCCGATCCGCTGATGCCGAAGACCACGTTGGTGCGAGCACCGATGACGCCGCGCCGAATGCCATCAACCAGCGCGACCAAGATGCTGTTGCTGCCCATGTTGCCGCGTTCTGCCAGGTTATCGAGCGTGTTGGACGAGTTGCAGATTGCTCGTCCAAAAGCGCGGTTGAGCTCGCGAATAACTCCCTTGATCGTGGTGCTGGAGGTCTGGTGAATGATGACGAAGTCTACGTCATCCGGACGCCAATTTCGGGAGCGGAGCGTCGCCAGAGCGTGGCGGACCGCATGGCGGACGGCGACCTGCGTGCTCTTCGAGACGTCGGTAAGCATGATCGCGCCCTGGCCGCAGCCGTCGGTGACCTTCGCCACGCACAGGTCGGCGTACTCGCCAGCGGTCATCAGGTCGAGCGACTGGAACCCCTCTTGTTCGTGATCGGCAAGCTCGACGGTGGCGGCCACGCCCGAGTCGCCCAGAGTCAGGCAGGCGACGCGCGGGTCCAGAAAGTCGGCGATCTCACGCTGTGCGGTGCGCGTGAGGTGTGAAATGTACTCTCCCGAGACGACCATGCCACGCTGAGCGGCTCCACTTCTCAGCAATGATTCGCAGAACGAAAGCGCGGTGAAAAAGCCCGCACAGGCATTGGAAATGTCGAAGCAGATGGCGCGGCTGAAACCGAACTCTCCCTGGAGCCGCGCGGCCGTGCTGGGCTCGTAGCTAAAGTGATACGGCCCGTCGCAACGGGAAATGTTGCAGCAAATCACGACGTCGATGTCCTCGGGCCGCCAACGCGACCGCGCCAGGCAATCCGCGACGGCACGGCGCGCGAGGTCAATGGAGAATTCATCGTCGCTCACGACGGGCCGGCTCCGAATCCCGGTCATTTTCTCGAGTGGAAACAACAGCCGGTTCGCGCAGCCGGCGATGACCTCGTCGGTGCTCATGGTCCGCCGCGGCAAATAGACGCCGATGCTCTCGAAGATCATGTTGGCGGCGGCCGTCGCACGGGCGGGGCGCGTCGTGGGTGCCTCGCTGATTTCCGGCGCGGGCGGAGTGGGGGTTACGTCGGCAATGGACGCCTGCGCGCGTTCACATACCGCCGAAAGTTCGGCGATCGTCTGCCTGGCCAGCAGCATCTCGATCGAGAGGTCCAGTCCCGCTTCGCGCGCTTTGCTCATGACCTGGACCAGGTCCAGCGAGGTGCCGCCGAGCTCAAAGAAGTTGTCGTGGATGCCGATGTTCTCCACTTCGATGATCTCACTCCAAATGGTCGCCAACGACTGCTGAACAGGAGTCACCGGCGCCACATAGGAAACGTCCAGTCCGGGACGGCTGGCGTCCGGAGGCGGCAGAGCCGCCAGATCGACTTTGCCGCTGGCGAGCCGGGGCAGGTCATCCAGAACAATGAACCGCGAGGGGACCATGTAGGCCGGCAAGTACGCCGACAGGCTGGCACGCAGCTCTGACGTGGTCAGGTCCGCGCGATCGTCGACCACAATGTACGCGACGAGCTGCCGCTGACTCCTCGAGTCGCGCCACGTCGTTACGACAGCGTGCTTCACACCGGGAAGCTTCAATAGTGTCGCCTCGATCTCGCCCGTCTCGATGCGGATACCGCGCACCTTGACCTGCCGGTCCAGCCGTCCGAGATACTCGATCTGGCCATCGTGCCGGCATCGTGCACGATCCCCCGTTCGGTAGAGGAGCGCCGTCTCAGGAAGTACATCGGGACCGGCATGCGGATCGGGAACAAACCGATCGGCCGTTAAGTCGTGCTGGTTCAGGTAACCAAGCGTTACACCGGGTCCAGCGACACAAAGCTCGCCGTGAACTCCCAGCGGCACGAGCTGCAATTGATCGTCGAGAATATAGACTCGTGTATTGAGGATCGGGCGGCCGATTGTGGGCACTTCATCAGCCTGACACCGTGCGATCGTTGCCCAAACGGTTGTCTCCGTCGGACCATACGCATTGAAGAAGGTCCGACCCGGCGCCCAGACGGCCACCAGCTCGCGCGGACAAGGTTCGCCGGCAACGTTGAGCAGCCGCAGATCGGTCAAGCGCACCGACCACGCATCGCCGACTGTCGCCAACACCGAAGGTGGCACTGTCAGGATCGTGATCTGCCTATCCGCAAGCGTGCGCGCCATGCACTCGCCAACGAGGAGATGTTGGTCGTCGCCGATGACCAACGTGGCGCCCCGGCTCAGGGGCATCAGGATTTCCACCACCGAGGCGTCAAAGCTGAGCGAGGAGAACAACAGCACGCGGTCCTCGGCGTGGACTTCGTAATCGTGATGAATCGCCTCGATGAGATGGCAAACACCTCGGTGGTGGGCCATCACCCCCTTTGGGACACCTGTTGACCCGCTCGTATACAAGACGTAGGCGAGATCCTCGGCTCCCGCGATGGTGGGCAGGTCGTCGTCCGGTTCGCCATCCGCGAAACGCTCGCTGGTGAATATCGCGTCGACCGACGACGGAACTCGATCGCGGACCGCGTCGCGGCTCAAAACGAGACGCACACGCGAATCTTGAATCAGCCAGTCCAGGCGGCTCGGTGGATGGGATAGGTCGAGCGGGACATAGGCTGCGCCGGCCTTCCAGATGGCGATGATCGCCGTCACCTGGTCGGCGTTTCGGTCCATCAGGATCCCAACGCGATCGCCGCCGCGAACGCCGAGCTGGATGAGCTTGCGCGCCCAGCGATTCGCGCGGCGATTCAGGTCGTCGTACGTGAGGACCCCGGTGGACGATTCAACCGCGACGGCACGCGGTGTCCGTCGGACTTGCCGCTCAAGAACTCGATGCACCGCCTCGGAGCCGTTATAGGAGCCGGATGGGCCTTGCGACATCGCGAGGATTTGGTGCTGTTGCGCTACCGACAGGATGGGTAGCGCCAGGGCCGGCATGTCGGGATCGACGACAGCAGCTCGCAGGATCATCTCCAGGTGTTCACGCATCCGCTCGATGAACGCATCCTCGAATAGGTCTCGATCGTAGGTGAAAGACAGCCGCAGCGCCTTGCCGAGCTCCATGACGATCAGAGTCAGCTCAAATGGTGCACCGCGCTGCTCCATCACGATGCGCTCCAGGTGTAGTTGGCGTGACGGCTCGCTGCCCGATTGCTTGTTCGCCGCCGGAGCCGAACCGGCGGTCGCCACGGCCTCGCCGCGAGGCTTGTTCCACACGAACATGACCTGGAAGAGTGGGTGTCGATTCGCGATCCGCGGTGGTCGCAGCCGGTCAACCAGCTCCACGAACGGAAACTCCTCCAGTTCCAGCGCACCGACGACCTCCTCGCGAGTGCGAGTCAACAGCTTGCGGAACGTCAACTCGCTTGGCAGATTAACGCGCAGCGGAAGCTGGTTGAGAAAGTAGCCGACGACGGACTCCAGCTCGGCTCGCTGCCGGCCGAGAGTGACGGTTCCCACCAGAAAGTCGCGCTGGCCGCTGATTCTCGCAAGGAGAATCTCGAACGCGCTAAGGATCGTCACGAAGAGCGTCGTCGATTCGGTCCGCGCGAGTTGATTCAAGGCACTGGCCAGGTCCGTATCGAGCATCCAGGAGATCGTCCTTCCTCGGTATGCCGGCACCAGGGGGCGGATCTTGGTCGTCGGCAATTCGAGCAGCGGCGCGGCTCCCGCAAGACGCTGTTCCCATTGCCGCCAAAGGGCCTGGCCGCGCGGGTCGCCCACAAGGTTCTCCTGCCATCGGACGTGGTCGAGATAGCCGGCGGCCAACTCGTGCAGATCCGCGGCGGCGCCGGTTCGCTCGGAGGTGTACAGCGCGGCAAGCTCTTCCAGCAGGACGTCCATGGACCACAGGTCGGCAATGATGTGATGCACAACGACCATCAACGCGAAATCGGCCGCCCCGCGCCGCAGGAGTGTCGCACGAAACAACGGGCCATGCGCGAGGTCGAAAGGAACATCGGCCTCCGCACGCGCCTTCTCAAGCAGCTCCTCGTCAGTCAACCCGGGCGCATCGTCGAGACGCAGATTAATCTCGGAGCGTGCATCAATCTGCTGCAGCGGCCGGCCCTCGATCAGCGGAAATGTCGTTCGTAGTGCGGCATGACGCTCGCCAAGCCGTCGAAACGCGGCGCACAGTGCGGCCACGTTGACTTCGCTGGCAATGCGAGCGACATACAGAAAGTTGTAAGCGGCCGTCTCGGGAGCTGCTTGTTGGAGAAACCAGAGCGCTTGTTGGCCGCGCGACAGCGGCGCCGAGATGTCGCCCGGCGGTGACAAATCGACGGCGTGGGCCTCGGTGCCGTTCGAAGACGAGCTGGGAGGCGGTAGTCCAGTACGATTTCGAAGTAGCTGTTTGAGAAGTTGGCGTTTCTCATCCAGGGAAAGTCCGGCAAGTCTCGCCCCGTTGTTCGAATCGTCGTCGAGTTCCCCATTTGCGCCGCAATTCGCCGTCTGGGCATCCGGTACCGCAGGCTCCGGCTCGCTGGCCAGCATCTGCGACAGGTCGGCAAGGCTCGCTGCCTGCACCAGCACCGCGGGCGAAATCTCCCGACCGAGCCAGTCTTGCAGTTTGAGCCCCATGGCGACGATGTTAATCGAATCGAGCACATACGCGGCAAGCGGCTCTTGAGAGTCGATCTCGGACCGCGCCACGCCCGTGTGGTGCGACACATTTTCCGTCAGCCAATCCAGGATTTCCTGGGCGCTGAATCTGCGTCCGCTTTCGGGCGGGGCAGATTCCTGCTGTGACGACAATGCCGTCGAGAACCATTGCCTCACCGGTTCCAGCCGGTTCTCGAGCAACGCATCGCGGCACGCGGATCGCTGTACCTTGCCGCTGGTCGTGCGCGGAATCGAGTTTGGGCGGACGAGGACGACTCCGTCGACGGGGACCTGGTGTCGTTCCTGAATTCGCCAGCGAATGAGCGCGATCAGCTTTTCGTGGTCTGCCTGTTGTGCGCGGCGCAGCTCGTGGACGATGACGAGGCGCTCGCGCCCCGCTCGTTCAATGGAAACAGCCGCGCCTGCCTGGCCACGCATTGATCGGTCGCATTGCGACGCGGTTTGCTCGATATCGTTCGGATAGATGTTGCGACCGCCGATGATGATGAGCTCTTTGATGCGTCCGGTCACGAACAGCTCACCGTTGAGGAGGAATCCGAGGTCGCCGGTCCGCAGGTAATCGGCGTGTTCTCCCAAGCGGTTGCAAAACACCAGGCGCGTTTGTTCGGGTTCGTTCCAATAACCCTCGGCAATTCCCGGTCCGCGAACCCAGATCTCGCCCACGGTACTGTCCGGTTGGGGTTCACCGGTAATGGGATTGACGATGCGCAGCTCGAGACCGTCGAGCGGCTGGCCACATCCGATCAGGCGAGTTGCTTCGCCAGGATCGGCTGACGGCTCAGCCTGGACGGCTTGGTTGTGCTCGAACCGTTGGGTCAGGAACGTGCGCGTGACCGGTCTCTGGTTAATCACGCCGGCGGTTACCCCCAGGCCCGCCTCGGCCAGGCCGAAGGCGGGCAGAAACGCCTCCATGCGGAAACCGCACGGTTCAAAAACTTGCGCGAACTGTTCGAGCGTTTCCGCGCGCACTTTCTCCGCCCCCACGATGGCGATTTTCCAGTTCGAAAGGTCCAGCCCGTCGATGTCCTCTTGTCGAGCTTTGTTGGCGCAGAGTTCGTAGCCAAAGGTTGGCGCTCCACTGATGGTGCAGCGGTATTGGCTCATCGCCTCTAGCCATCGCATGGGTCGAAGCACGAACGACGTGGGTTGCATGAAGATGCTGCGCCGGCCGACGTACAGCGGCGCGAAGACGCCACCGAACAAACCCATGTCATGAAACATTGGCAGCCAGCTCACGCCGGCGGCGTCCGGGGAATCCCCAATCAGATACCGCGCGCCCTGGAAAAGGATGTTTCCGTGCGTGACCATCACGCCGCGAGGTTGAGTCGTGGACCCGGAGGTATATTGCACGAGCGCGATCTGGCTGGTGCGGGTCTCATCGGGCGACCAGTCGTCCGACGAGCTCTCCAACAATTCGTCATAGCTCAGCATTCGCAACCCGTTGAGCGGACTCTCCAGCATGCCCTGCAGGAGGCCCAAGCTGTCGCGCTTTGCCAGCACCGCCTCGGGTGAACACGAGGCCAACATGAGCTTCAGCCGCGAAAGAGTCCAGCGAGCGCGCAAGGGTTCGATGGGAAAAGCCGGCACGGCAATCGCGCCCGCGTAAATGCAACCCATGAGGGCTACAATGTATTCCAGCCCGTTGGGAAACATGAGCAGAACCAGTTTGTCCACCAGCTCGAGCCGCTGAAGGGCGGCCGCGATCCGGCGTGCCTGTTCGTCCAGCACGCCATAGGTCAGGTGGCGCTCGTCGGGCTCGTCTCGCGACTCGTCGCCCAGGTACGTAAAGGCGATTTCCTGGGCCTGTGAATGACCGCGCGCGTGGCAGATTTGCCAGAGGGATTCGACGCGATCGGCCTGGACGACCAGGTCGTTGGCAACAGTCATGATGTCGTTTCGCGAAGGAATGCGGCGAGCTCGTCCGTGTCCGCGGGCCGTTGTCGCATCCCGACAGAATGCCCTGTGATACCTCGCGCGGGAGCGAATGCTCCGCGCTCAGCTCAGCATGTGGCACCGCGCGGGTGCCCCAAGCGAAGTCCCATCGCTGGGGGAGTGATCAGGTCTGCGTTTGGCCAGCCAGATCCATCGGGCGAAATTGAGTATATGGCAAACCCTCGTGCGCGTTCAAGCTTCCCCTGGCAAATTGTTCAACGCGCCGTGCATCGATAGGCCAAGCGAATTGTCCACCCCGTGTGGCTTCAATAGCATGGCGCGATTACAATTGTCGTCCATGCAGGGAGAATCTCTCGCGCGCCAACCAGCCTTCACCACCTTGGCCGAGATGTTGTCGCGGCGCGCGTCGTCGCGCGAAGGATTCCGTTTCGTCGCGGATGATGAATCCGAACAGACGCTTTCCTTCGGCGAGCTTCACCGACGTGCGCGCGGACTGACCGCGCAGCTAAAGTCTCAGGTCGGCCCGGGGGAGCGCGTCCTGCTGTTGCATCCACCCGGCCTGGAGTTTTTGGTGGGCCTGTTTGCCTGCCTTTTTGCTCGGCTGGTGGCCGTTCCGCTCTACGCGCCTCGCCACCATCGACGCGACCAACGACTGGCGTCGGTGGCCATCAGCAGCGGAGCTCGGCTGGCGCTCGTATCCAGCACGTGGAACCATGATTCCCAAGGTTTCGCCGAGGTACACCCTGAGCTGGCGCGCCTGGAGATGATGCCAACGAGCACGGTTTCCACAGGCCGCGACGAAGGGTGGCTGGACCCCAACATCGGCATGGACGACATCGCGCTCCTGCAGTACACGTCCGGGTCGACCGGCGATCCTCGCGGCGTGGTCCTGACGCATCGTTGCGTGCTGCACAATCTCGATTGCATGACGCAACGGCTCGGCTTTGCGCCGGGACTGGTCGGTGTGTCGTGGTTGCCCGCGTTTCACGACATGGGCTTGATCGGCAATATCCTGCAGGCACTGTATTCCGATGGGACGCTCATCCTCTTCTCGCCGGCATCGTTCGCCCAACACCCGATCCGCTGGCTTCGCCTGATCACTCGCTTTGGCGCGTTTGTAAGCGGTGGGCCCAACTTCGCGTTTGACCTGTGTTGTCAGCGAATAGCCGAGGCGGATGTGGCGAGTCTCGATCTGTCGAGCTGGCGCGTGGCGTATTGTGGCGCCGAACCGGTCTCGCACGCGACGCTGCGCCGGTTCACGGAAAAATTCGCACATGCGCGATTCCAATGGCGGTCTCTCACTCCCTGTTATGGCCTGGCCGAATCATCGCTGATGGTCACGGCCAAATGCTTCGGCACCGAGCCCGTGATTCGAACATTTGCCGCGGACTCGATCGCATCGGGCCAGGCGGAATCGGTGGCGTCGAGCACTCCTGCCGGCCGCGTGCGCGAGATCGTGAGTTGCGGCCGGCCCATCGATGGGCATGAAATTCGGATCGTTGATCCGCAGACGCGAGTCAGCTTGCCTAATGGTCAAATTGGAGAGATCTGGGTCCGTGGACCGAGCGTGGCGTCCGCGTATTTCAATTGTCCGGAACCGTCGGCCGAGGTGTTCCATGCCCATGTCGCCGACGACGCGAAGGACAACCATCCTCTCACGACTTCCACGCAGCTTGGCTATCTTCGCACCGGCGACCTGGGATTCCTCGCCGATGGTGAGCTGTTTGTGGTAGGCCGATTGAAGGACCTGCTGATCATCCGTGGGCGAAACATCCATCCGGCGGATGTCGAACAAGCGGCGATCGCCGCCTGCACGGCGACAAGCGGCGGTCCGACTGCGGCCTTCGCCGTCAATGGCTGCGACGAACAAAGAATCGGCGTGGCGGTCGAGTGCCGCCGCGATCCGGGAGTCGAGGCAGCCGAGATCGCCGCGGCGGCCATCCGTGACTCGATCGCGGCCGAGTTTGACGTCGCCTGTCGCGCGGTCGTGTTCGTCAAGCCGGGCGGATTTCCGCGGACCAGCAGCGGAAAAATTCAGCGCGGCGAGTGCAGTCGCTTGTTCGACGAGGGGCGGTTATCCACCTGGCGAATGATCACATCGCCGCCGCCACCGGATCGGCTGGACGGTGACGGCGAACTCGACTGCGCACGACCGCACACGGACGCCCAGATCGCCGACTGGCTGCGGGGCCGTGTCGCGCGCCAACGCGCCGTGCCGATCGACAAGATCGGTCTCGATGAGCCGTTTTCAGCCTGGGGATTGGGATCGGCGGAGTTGCTGGCGATCGCGTCGGAATTGGAGCGCCGGCTCGAACAACGCATTTCCCCGACCGTCTTCTATGAGGCCGCGACGATTCGCAAGCTGGCGCGGCGGCTTGCCGATGGTTCCGCTCCGCAGCCCAGCGGCTCACGCGCCGCGCCGCAGCGCGAGGGAGCTGCCGTCATCGGCATGGCTTGCCGCTTTCCAGGAGCACACGACCTGAGTGCGTATTGGAACCTGCTCGCGGAAGGTCGCAGCGCCGTGCGCGATTGGCCCGCCCATCGTCCACTCGATTGGCCGGCTGGCCCGCCAATCCCACGCGGAGGTTATCTCGATGACGTGGATCACTTCGATCCGATCCTCTTTGGCATCGCGCCCAGCGAGGCACCCTTCCTCGATCCGCAGCACCGGCTGTTGCTCGAGGTTGTGTGGGAGGCATTTGAGGACGCCGGGATCGCGCCGGCCCAATGGGCGGGGCGCCGCGTCGGCGTCTTCGTGGGAATCTGCAACAACGACTATGGTCGCATGCTCACTGGCTACACCGGTCAAGGCAGTGAGTATCTGACGATGGGCAATGCGGCGAGCATGGCCGCGGGCCGCGTCGCGTACCTGTTCGACTTTGTGGGGCCGACGCTTTCGGTCGATACGGCATGCTCTTCTTCGCTGGTTGCGGTTCACCTTGCGCTGCGGAGCCTTCAGGCAGGCGATTGCGAGCTGGCGATCGTGGCCGGCGTGAATTTGATATTGTCGGCGGACGTGACCTTATCTCTGGCCGAAGCACAATTCCTCTCACCCACCGGTCGGTGCCATACGTTCGATCAGTCGGCCGACGGCTACGTGCGCGGAGAAGGCTGCGGCGTGGTGCTTCTCAAACCGATTTCACGAGCCATCTCCGACGGCGACCGGATCAAGGCCGTAGCACTTGGGTCGGCTGTCAACCAGGACGGCGCCAGCAACGGCATCACGGCGCCGAACGGCGCGTCGCAGGCGGCGTTGATTCATGCCGCCCTGGCCGACGCGAAACGCGAGCACGACCGCGTGAGTTACGTGGAGGCTCACGGTACCGGCACCAACCTGGGCGACCCGATCGAGTTCGGCGCCCTGGTGAGCGCACTAGGTCAATCGACATCGCGCTGCGCGATCGGCGGAGTCAAGGCGAATCTCGGCCACCTGGAATCGGCGGCAGGCATGGCCGGTCTCATCAAAACGGTCCTCCAGCTCCAGCACCGCCAGATCGTCTCGAATTCGTGCCTGGAAACTTTAAACGCGCTGATTCCGGCGGAGAGCTCGCGATTCTATTTTCCGGTCGAACTGCGCGACTGGACCACGGCCGGCGGTCCTCGGCTCGCTGGCATCAGCTCCTTTGGATTCAGTGGTACGAACGCTCACGTGATCGTCGAGGAGGCGCCTGCCACGGCGGAAACTCGCGTCGAACCACACGATTGCCACGTTCTAACAATCTCGGCGCGTGGTCAGGCCGCCTTGGCCGCCTTGGTCGAGGCCTATCTCCAGACTCTCGCATCGATGGAACCGGCGGATTTCGGAGAGCTGGCTCGTGCCAGCAATGTGTGTCGTTCGCGTATGGAGCGGCGGTTGGCCGTGGTGGCTAGCGATTCGGTCGAAGCAATTCGCCTATTACGACAGCGCCTCACCGGCAATGGACCGATCGAGCCATCGTACGCGGTCGCGATCGAAGGCAAAAGTTCGCGGCGTCAGAGATTAGAGACCCTGGCCACCGCCTACGAGCAAGGAGCTGCCATTGATTGGCAAGAGGTTCATGGAAATGCCGCGCGCCCGACGATTGCACTCCCCGTGTATCCGTATCAACGTGAGCGCTACTGGCTGCCTGAACCACGGCGTAACGCGGTACGGCCAGCCGCATCGATGAAACCCGTCGAAGCGGGTCCACGGATCTTCGAGGCATGCTGGCTCCCGCGATCGGACTGGTCTCTTCCCCCCGCAAGCACAGCGACGGTCGAGGATTGGACCGCCGCGACGATTCTGAGGGGGGCGCAAACTCGCACCGCCGCACTTCAGGCTGGCAGCGGATTCGAAGAGCTGGACGCGCTGCGGAGAGACTTCGACCGTGTGGCCGGGTTGATGGCGATCGACACGCTGGTTCGCCTCGGTGCGAGTTGGCAGGTCGGCAAGCGTCTGCGCCCTTCGTCATTGGCCTCCGAATTGAATGCCGTCACGCCGTACCAGCGGCTAGTGGATCGCTTGCTGGCGATTGCCATCGAGGACGGCCGATTGACTCCGCTCGGCGACGAGGTCGAGATCCCCTGCGAATTCGACGCGCAGGAACTGAGAGAACAACGCAAGCAGCTCGTACGGCGACATTCGGCTCAGCGGATCGAGATCGAGCTGGCGCTGCGCTGCGGCGACCACCGGCCGGACGTTATTCGCGGCACGCGCGATCCGTTGGAGGTGCTCTTTCCGGATGGCGATGCGCGCGAGCTTGAGCACCTCTACGCAAGCTCACCCATCTCGCAATTCTACAATCGGCTGATCGGCGATGTGTTGATCGAGTTCCTGGTTCGCCGGCCAGGCGGACGGCCGCTGCGGATTCTGGAGATCGGCGCGGGCACCGGCGGCACGACTTCACACCTTCTGCCCTTGTTGGGCGAACAAGAGGCCGAATACGTGTTCACCGATGTGAGCCCCATCTTTCTGCATCGCGCGGCGCGCCGATTTCGCGAGCACCGTTGCCTCAGGACCGCTCAGCTCGACATCGAGCTGGACGCGCGCTTGCAAGGCTTCGCCTATGGCGCGTTCGATGTGGTGGTGGCCGCCAATGTGCTGCATGCCACGCGCAACCTGCGAACCAGCTTATCGCATACGCGCCGTCTGCTGGCGCCGGGTGGTGCGCTGGTGTTGCTGGAGGCCAGCAGACCCAGTCGATTGCTGGACATGATCTTCGGGCTCACCAGTGGCTGGTGGAGGTATGAAGACATCGAGCTGCGACCCGGCTATCCACTTCTCGAACCGAGCCAATGGATGGAGCTCTTGGCCAGCGTAGGCTTTACTGAAACGGGCAGTCTTTCCGGACACGACGGTGACCAGGGAATGATTGTCGCGCGACGGAACGACGATCCGGTCGAGTCAAGCAGTATTGTTCAGATGCCAGATCGCGCGAGCCGCTCGCTCTTGATTTTCGCCGACCGGAAAGGAATCGCCGATGCGATCACAACAAGCCTCGCGACGCAAGGATACCTCACCACCACGGTACGTCCGGGGCGATGCTATCGACAGCTCGGCGAGGAGTTCGAGATCGATCTCGACTCCGCGGACGACTATCGACGGCTGCTCGCTCATTGTGCCGATGCGGAGGGGCGACTCATTCCATATATCATTTTCCTATGGGCGATGGACGCGCCGGATTCAGCGGTCTCGGCAGCTCTAGCTCAGTTCCAACAGTTGCTTCAGGCTGCCACGAGCCAGGACCAGCACACTGCGGCACGGACCTGGTTGGTACTTCCCGCGCGTTCGCAACCGGGAGTCGCTCCCATGTCTCAATCGTGCGCACCGCTGATCGTTACCTCGAAGGAGCAGCTTCCCGCCAAGATCATCTGGTGCGACGGCGCGATCGAGTCGTCGTCGCGAGCGATACTCTCCGAGTGGAACGGATCGAGCCAAGATCGCTGGGTCGCGTATAGGGGCGATCAGCGCTACGCGGCTCGTCTCGTTCGGCAGGTTGTCGTTGGGGATTCCGCGTCACATGAATGGCGAGACCGCCCTTGGCTTGTGCTCGGTGGCAACGACCGCCGGCGCGAACGGGCCGCGCGGTGGCTCGCGTCAATCGGCGCATCGCGCATCACAACCGTCAAGAACGCTGACACGCCCGCGGCGGTGACGATCGGCCTCGATCATACCCAGCACGCCGCGTTTCCCTGGCACGAGCGACACGAATGGCGACGGTTGGGAAGAAACCTGGGCAGTCACGTCGCGCGAACGCTCTGGATCGAGGACGGTACCATGACGCTCTCCGAGCGTGCGGCGCTGATCGAGCACATCGGTGAATTATCCGATGGCTTGAAGGCTTGTTATCTCGTTTACTTCGATGAGGACAGTCCAGCAATCCAACCCACGGCCGGTGACTTGGACAATGCATTGATTGAGTTGACCACTTCGGCATCGAAGACCGAGCAAGACGAATCACTCAACGCGCGGCATCTGCATGAGCTGGCGCCGGAAGCGCGTCGCCTTCGCCTTCAATCCTATATCCAGGACGAGTTGTCCAAAATCCTCGGCTGCTCCGCTGCTGAGATCGATGCGCGTCGGCCCATCGCCTCTTACGGTCTCGATTCGCTCATGGCAATGCAGCTCAAATATCGCGTCACCGCAAACCTCGGGGTGTCGCTCCCGCTGCCCGCCCTGCTGCAAGGCAGTTCGCTTGCCGACATCATTGACCGCGTATCGGATGAATTCGCCGTGGGGGGCGACCACGCTGACCAGTCGGCCGAGCGCGATGCGCCAGTCCCATTCGATGCGCCGCCTCCGAAGTCGGTGCCGTCGGACGCTGAAATCGACCAGCTCGGCGAGGCGGAGATCGACCGGTTGCTCCACGACCTCTTGACGACGTCCACGAACCGAAGCCATGGAGGCCAGTGAATGAGCAGTGCCAACGCACGCGTCGACGATGCGCCCAATCCGATTGACCCATCGCTTGCCGAACAGCCTGGTGAATCGACTGTGGCGGGATTCCAGGTGCTCGTCCACCAGACGGGCCGGTATGCGATCTGGCCCGGCGGACTGATCGCGCCCACGGGATGGCGCGTCGCCTTGTCGCGTCGCGGTCGCGAAGAATGCCTGGCTTTTGTCCGCGAACATTGGTCCACCACCCGCGCTCCGGCCACCAAAGCCGAGATCGGATTTGCACTGATGTTCTTCGGTGGTGGCGAAGATCATTCCGCAATCCGCAAGTACGAGTTGATCGTGCGCAGTGCCCGACTGGCCGACGCGCGCGGCTTTCAGGCGGTCTGGCTTCCGGAGCGGCATTTCAACCCGTTTGGCTGCCTTTACCCGAATCCCGTCGTATTGCACGCGGCGCTCGCCAGGGAAACGAAGCACATCCGGCTCCGAGCGGGGAGCGTCGTGCTGCCGCTTCACCAGGCACTGCGCGTCGCCGAAGACTGGGCGATCGTCGACAATCTTTCGCGTGGTCGCGTCGAGATTTCCTTCGCGCCGGGCTGGAGTCCCGACGATTTTGCGTTGTTTCCAGAACGTTATCACCGTCGCTACGACGAGCTTTACGAGGGACTCAATGTTGTCCGCCGACTGTGGAGAGGTGAGACGGTCCGAGGCACCAATGGGCTAGGGGAACCAATCGAATTGCGAACCTACCCGCGCCCCATTCAGCGCGAGTTGCCCGTTTGGATTACGGCCGCCCAAAGCGACGAGAGCTTTCGTCGAGCCGGCGCGGTGGGTGCGAATTTGCTGACGCACCTGTTCGATCAGGACGTCGACGTGCTGGCGGACAAGATCGGCCAGTTCCGCCAGGCACGCCGCGATCACGGCCACGATCCCCATGGCGCACGCGTCGCCGTCGCCCTGCACACCTTTGTCGCCGCGAGCGATTCCGAGGTGCAAGCGGTGGCGCTGCCCGCCTACGCGCGCTATCTGAAGGCCAATCTGAACATGTTGAAAAGCCTGGCGGTCAGCCGCGGTCGCCAGCTCGACCTTTCTGGCTTGACTGGCCGAGAGCTGGACGAGGCGATTCAGTACCTGGTCGAGAAGTTTCTCGCCGATCGGTCGCTGCTGGGAACGGTGGATTCGTGCGACGCACTGGTTCGCCGGCTCGCTCAAGTCGGAGTGAGCGAGGTGGCCTGCCTCGTCGACTTTGGCCCGGACCCGGAAGCCATCGAATCTGCGCTGGAGAACTTATGCCGCCTGAAAGAGCGATTTTCGCGAGCGTCGAGCGATCGCCGCGAGGAGGAGGGATAACGCCGCCATGTGGTTTGTCACGATCCTGCTTCTGAACCTGCTTCGCCGCAAGGCGCGCAGCGTGCTGACCGTTTGCGGCGTGGCGGTGGCCATCGGCACGACCGTGGCGCTATTGGGTATTGCGCGCGGATTCGAGGAGTCGTCGGTCCAGATTTTCGAGCAGCGCGGCGTCCAGATTGTGGTGGTCGAACACGGCGTGCTGGACCAGTTGAACAGCGATCTGGACGCTTCGCTGGCGAGCCGCATCAACCGTGTTCCCGGTGTTCAAGCCGTCACTTTCGGACTGGTCGAGCTGGTGGACTACTCGCACAGTGGGACGCTGGTAAGCCTGGTTGTGAACGGATGGGATGCGAACAGCTTCTTTCTCGATGATCTGAAGATCATTCGCGGCAGAAAGTACCGGCCCGGCGAGCAAAAGGTGGCCATGCTGGGTTCCACGCTGGCCGAGAATATCAAGAAGGGCGTCGGCGACTCGATCGCCATCCAGCGTGAGGCGTTTCAGGTGGTCGGCGTTTACCAGAGCTTTAATATCCTGGAAAACGGCGCCGCCACCATTCCCCTTGCCGAGCTACAGCGCGTGATGGCGCGCCCAGGGAGGGTGACGGGCTTTTCCGTGGTCGTCCATCAGTCCGGCAGCGTTGACGACGTGTGCCAAGGGATTAACGCGCTCTGCGACGACCAGGGCGTGCCCCTCGGCCTGCTGGCGATGCCCACCAGGGACTATGCCAACAACGCGATGCACTTGCGCGCGGCGCATGCGATGGCGTGGGCCACGTCGGCCATCGCCATCCTCGTGGGGGCCATCGGCATGCTCAATACGATGCTGATGTCGGTCGTGGAGCGCGTGCGCGAAATCTGCATCCTGCGCGCCATCGGCTGGCGCAAAGCGCGCATCGCGAGGATGATCGTGGGCGAGTGCCTGCTGCTGAGCGTTAGTGGGGCGACGCTGGGCACGCTCGCCGCATTCGCGCTCACCTATTGGCTCACGATGCTGCCGGTGACACGCGGGTTTATCGAAGGACGGATCTCGCCGCTGGTGATCGTACAGGGATTTGCGATCGCGCTAGTGCTGGGCATTTGCGGCGGCGCCTATCCCGCCTATCGCGCCGTCCAATTACCGCCGGCTCTGGGACTGAGCCACGAGTAAACACTGGCTCTGCCAGTGCTGGGCGTGTGTGCCACTGGCTGTGCCATTGTTTCGTGCCCGGAGTGAACTATCAGCGTCAACCGCCGAGCCGGGCGGCGTTAGCCCCCGGAGCTTTTGGTCGCCATTGGCTCACTGCCGGAGGAATCGGCTCGTGTGCCACTGGCTGTGCCAGTGCTCGGCGAATTCGACTCGACGCCGTCCGGCAACATTGCCCCGCGGAGTGCGTCCAACATCCGTTCGACCGGCGACAAGAGCCGGATCAGCCGCTCCAGCCTTTCCGCCTGGTCGGCGGGCTCGGCATCATCGGCTGCCGTCTGCTGCGTCCCGTCGGTCGGCGATTCGCTTTCGGCACTCGCGTCGGTGCGCTGGCCATCCTGACCCGCGTAAATCTGCCAGCCGATGTCCAACTCACTCAGCCAGGGAGCAACCGGCGCAATCAGGCTCGTGGCCAATTTCGACCCACGCTCAACAAGCTTCTCCGCGCCCTCGATCGTGATCTGCGACCCAATGCTCGGCACGGCCGCGGCCAGCACCGCCTTGACGTTCTGCTCCAGAGGACAAACCGTCGCGTATCATCGAGCGCGTACAGAGAAATCTTGTCATCTCTGTGCTGCCAACAGAAGCCCCGATGGCGAGTTGACGATCGCGGGCGACTCGGTGCGTTGGCGAGCACTGCCGTGGCTTCCTTGGGTGCTATCCAAACTCGTGGTCGCGAGCATCCCTCGGCTGGCGCCTCGCGTTAGGGTGGGCCGGCGTGGCGCGATCCGCCGAGCCGGCGGTGTTAGCCGCCGCAGTAAAGCAGTGGTTAACGTCGCGCAATCACAAATCGCGCGCTGCATCCGGCTGGAGCATGGGTTCGGCTAAAAGGCCGAGCCCATGGCACGCGGCGATCGCTCCGCGAGGAGGACGTCGTCAAGATTCAAGCACTACGCGACAACACAAACATAAAAAACTTCCTAAACTGTTGTCAGCGGCCGTGCGGATTCCTTAACTCTACGTGCGACAGCGACCGTCAGTGTGGGGTTCGCTATGACCATGCACGACAATACGCTCAGAGCCGAAGGGAAGCCATCGCGCCGGTGGTTCCAGTACCGGCTCAGTACCTGGTTCGTGCTGGTCGCAATTGCGTGCTGGGTGATGGCCATTTGGCCAACGCGCCGAATTTACCATGGCCGTGCAGGCGCAACGGTTGATTCGATGCGCGGGGTGGCGGTCAGCTTGTTTCTGGATACTGGGAAGCTTCAGAAACTCGCGCGCAACCGGGGGGCTTCAGAGTCGGACGAATACACCCTTTACCTGGTGGTCATGACGAAGGCCAGCAAGGACGTGTATATGATTTCTTTTGGCCCCAAGCGAATTCAGTGGCCGGCACTCGCGCTTGCCGTCGTTTGCGCCTGGAAGGGCCCTTGGTTGCGGCGAGAGCGCCGTCGATCGCACCAATAGTACTGAAATCACACATTTGACACCCAATGATTGGCGCTTGACGAGACTAGTACGCGGACGCGACACTTACGGAACTCGAGTCGAGTCTGCAATCATCACTATTGCATACGGTGCGTCGAGCGAGCTTCCGCGGCAGCTTCTGGACCTGCCATTCCGGCTGAGCGGGCGAGCCACGGCGACCGAGCAGGGCGACGTTGAACGACTTGGCTCCCGTGGTTGATCGGATTGTTGAATCGGTCATCGACATTCTCGCTGCGCGGTGGTCGCCTCCCTCGGCCACGTATCGGCTGCAATTCAACCGCCAGTTCACCTTCCGCGATGCCGCCGCGCGAATCGCATACCTGGCCTCGCTGGGTGTGAGCCACATCTACGCGGCGCCGTATCTCAAGGCACGAGCCGGCAGCACGCACGGCTACGACATCTGCGACCACGGTCAGTTGAATCCTGAGCTGGGGACGCCGGACGATTACGCTCGGCTTGTCCAGACAATGCACGATTATGGGATGGAACAGATCCTGGACGTCGTGCCCAACCACATGAGCGTGGCAACGCGCGACAACGCCTGGTGGCAGGACGTGCTGGAGAACGGCCCGGCGTCGCCCTATGCGCACTATTTCGACATCAACTGGCGGCCGGTCAAGGACGAGCTGACCGACAAGGTCCTGTTGCCGCTATTGGGCGAGCAATTTGGCGAGGCCCTGGAGGCCGGTTCGCTTGTCTTGGCGTTTCACGATGGGACGTTCGTGCTTCACTATGGCGAGTATCTTTTGCCGCTGGCCCCTGAATCGACGATTCCCGTTCTCTCGTACCGTCTCGCGGAGCTGGTAAGTGCCTTGGGCGAGGATTCGCTCGAGCTGCACGAGTACCAAAGCATCGTGACGGCGCTGGAGCACCTGCCGGCTCGGACCGAGACGTCGCGCGAACGAATCGCCGTGCGGCAGCGCGAAAAAGAGGTCATCAAGCGGCGGCTCGCGCAGCTTGCGTCCACCTGTGCCTCGATCGTCGAGCTTGTGCGGCAGAACGTGTTCGAATTCAACGGCCGCGTCGAAGACCCCCAGAGCTTTGACCGTCTGGACCAGCTTCTCTCCGCGCAAGCGTACCGGCTGTGCCACTGGAAGGCCGCTTCGGATGAGATCAATTACCGGCGGTTCTTCGACATTAACGAGCTCGCCGCGCTGTGCATGGAGAACCCCGACGTTTTCGAGAGCACGCACCGGATCATCTTGCAGCTTTTGGTGCGCGGCGATGTGAGCGGGCTGCGGATCGACCATATCGACGGGCTGTACGACCCGGCCGATTATCTGTGGCGACTCCAGCGCGCCTACGTGCGAGAGCTGGGACGCGCGGCCTTCGACCGTCTGTCGGAGTCGCCGGAACAGATCGGCCAAACAGGGGCGCCAATGGCAGCGGCAACGGCCGTGGCATATCGCGAAACGCGCGTGCAAGACTCGACCGTCGCGCTGTCCACCTTGGACTCGCCGCCGGTGATCGCCTGGGAGGAGGTGGAAGCGGACTACTTGCGTGCAATGCAGGTGCGGCTCGGTTTGCCGGATGAATTCCTCGGCCAGCTTGTGACAAGTGTCCAACCGGAGAGCGTCGCCAGCGAGTCGGAGCGGCCGACGCGCGAGCGCGAAATGATCGCTTCGCGCCCGCTCAAACTGCCGCTCTACATCGTCGTGGAAAAAATCCTGGGCCCCGATGAGCCCTTGCCCCACGAGTGGCCGACAGCCGGCACCACCGGTTACGACTTTCTGTATAACCTGAACGGTCTCTTCGTCGATCCGGCGGGCCTGCGCGAGATGGTCCGGCACTATGGGCGGTTCATTGGCGCGAAACGCGACTTCGCCGAAGTGGCCTATCGGTCGCGACTGCTGATCCTGCGCGTGGCGATGGCCAGCGAGCTTCAATTGCTGGCCCAGCGGCTGAATCGCATCTCGGAACAGCACCGGCGGTCGCGCGACTTCACGCTGAATATGCTGCGTGACGCACTGCGCGAAATCTTGGCCTGTTTTCCCGTCTACCGCACCTACGCCTCGGCCCGTCAGATCGCCGAGCGCGACCGCCGTTTCATTCAATTGGCCGTGGCGCAGGCCAAACGCCGCAACCCGGCCATTCCCGCCGCCATCTTCGACTTTATCCGCGGCACCCTATTGCTCGATCACCCGCCGGGAACCGACGAGCTGGGCCGATTGGATCGCGAGCTGTTCTTGGGGCGATTCCAACAGGTGACGAGTCCGCTGATGGCCAAGGGGGTGGAGGACACAGCCTTTTATGTCTATTGCCCGCTGGTTTCGCTCAGTGAGGTGGGCGGAGAGCCGCACTCTGGGGCCACGAGCTTGGAGACGTTTCACCGCGAGAATAGCGAGCGGCTCGCGCTGCGCCCGCATTCGATGCTGTGTACGACGACGCACGATACCAAGCGCAGCGAGGACGTTCGCGCGCGGATCAATGTTCTGTCCGAGGTGCCTCAGTTGTGGCGCGCCGCGGTGCACCGCTGGAGTCGCTTCAATCGGCGGCTGCGGCGCGAGGTGGATGGGCTGACGGCACCGAGCCGCAACGACGAATACTTCTTCTACCAGACGCTCGTTGGCGTCTGGCCTTTGAATGAGTCGGCTCAGCAGCCCCATGCCGATCTCGTGACACGTTTGCAGCAATATATGGAGAAAGCGACCCACGAGGCGAAGCTGCAAACGAGCTGGCTCAATCCGAACGCGGCCTACGATCACGCGGTCCGCGAGTTCGTGGCCGCGGCGCTGGCCGACGTGCCGTCCAACCGGTTCCTGGCCGACCTGCGCCGCCTTCATGAGCAAGTCGTCGATTGGGGGTTGTACACGGCACTGGCCCAGTTGCTCTTGAAACTGACGTCGCCGGGCGTGCCCGATATCTATCAAGGCCAGGAGCTGTGGGACCTGTCGCTGGTCGATCCCGACAATCGTCGAGCCGTCGATTACGAGCTCCGCAAGCGGCTCTTGTCGGAGCTGGACCAGGACGTCAGGTCGATCGGCCGCTGCGCGCTGGCGCGCCGGCTGGCCGCCCATCCACGGGACGATCGACTCAAGCTCTACGTTACGGCGCTTGCGCTGCGCTTTCGGCGTGCGAACGCACGGCTCTTCCAGCAGGGAGGCTACGAGCCGCTTTCGGCCGAGGGAGATCAGGCGGGGCATGTGTGTGCCTTCGCCTGGCGATTGCCATCGAGCGGCACACGTGAGGGACAACACGCGATCATCGTCGTGCCGCGGTTCGTCGCGCGGCTCGCTGCTCGCTCGACCAACGGTTGCGTCGCGCCACCAACGGGCAACGAGACCTGGGGGAATACGTCGCTCGTTTTGCGCGACGGGATGAATCGGCCGCTGCGCAATCTGTTCACGGGCGAGCGACTCGCCGCCGCAAGCCAACTGCCGCTGGGGAGCGTCCTGGCGGATTTCCCGGTGGCGGTCCTTTTCACTGCCGACTTGCCTTCATCCTCTGTGGCCTAACACCGTCTTTACGATCAGCGAAACGTCGAACCAGAACGAACGTCGTCGGATGTACTCCTTCGCCAGCGCGATTTTGTCCGGCAAGATTCGCGAGACGTAGGCGGCCTCCGGATCGGCGGCCTGGCCGAGCAGCGCGGCCTCGTCGCGATATTTGAGCGAGGCCAGGTCGGTGATGCCCGGCCGCACCGAGAGGATTTCCTCGTAATCGCCGCGAAACATCGCGACGTATTTAGCCAATTCGGGTCGCGGGCCCACGAAGCTCATGTCGCCCACGAGCACGTTGATAAGCTGCGGCAGCTCGTCGATTTTCGACTTGCGCAGGAGCCGGCCCACGCGTGTAATGCGCGGATCGGCGCCGGAGGTGATCTGTGGGCCGTGCCGCGCGGCATCGGCCACCATCGTGCGAAACTTGTTGATCCGAAACGGCTGGAACCGCCGACCGACTCGCTCCTGCCGGAACAGCACCGGCCCCGTGGACGTACACTTGATCAGCACGGCCACAATCGCCAAGAGCGGGCTCAGCACGATCAAACCCGCCAGTGACACGACGACGTCGAAGAACCGCTTCGTCACCGGCGGTGCTCCGCCACGATCGCGGCAATCGCCGACACCACGTAGTCCACGTCGTCTTCCGACATGCGCGGATACAAGGGGAGCGTGACGATGCGCTCGTACGCGGCCCGCGCGGCTGGGAAATCGTCCGGCTGGAATCCGAACGTGTCGCGGTAATAAGGGTGCATGTGCAGCGGCAGGTAATGGACGCTCGTGCCGATTCCGGCCTTGTTCAGCTCGCTGATAAACTGCGCTCGGTCGATTCGCAGTTGTTCGAGCGCCAATTGCACCACATACAAATGCCAGGAGTGCTGCACGTGGTCGCGGACGGCCAGCGCGCAGACCTGGGGCATATCGGCGAGGCGCGCGGCATATCGCTCGGCGGCGTGCCGGCGAGCGTCGCGGAACTCGTCGGCGCGACGCAACTGGTGAAGCCCGAGCGCCCCGGCGATGTCGGGCATGTTGTACTTGTAGCCGGGGTACACGACTTCGTAGTACCAGGAACCTTCGGCCGTGAAGCGCTTCCAGGCCTCTTTGCTCATGCCGTGCAGGCTGCGGATACTCATCTTCTCGGCCAGCTCGGAATCCTCGGTGGTGATCATCCCGCCTTCGCCGGTTGTGATCGTCTTATTGGCGTAAAAGGAAAAGCAGGTGACATCGCCGATCGTGCCGATCATGCGGCCGCGATAGCGCGCCGGCAGCGCGTGGGCCGCGTCTTCGATCACCTTCAGCCCGCGCGAGCGCGCGATCTCAAGAATCTGATCCATCTCGCACGGCTGGCCGCCGTAGTGGACCGGGATGATCGCCTTGGTGCGTCGCGTGATGCGGCGCTCGAGCTGGCTCGCATCCATGTTCAATGTGTCCGCCTCGCAATCGACGAAAACCGGCGTGGCGCCGCGGTGGATTACGACCTCGGCGGTGGCGGTGAAGGTCATCGTGGGCACGATGACCTCGTCGCCGCTCGTGACCCCGATCGCGTCGAGCGCCAGGTGCAGCGCGGCGGTGGCCGAATTCACGGCGATCGCGTGCTTCGCGCCGACATAGGCCGCGAAATCGCGCTCGAACTGCTTAGTCCTAGGCCCGGTCGTAAGCCAGCCCGACCGCAGTGTTTCGACGACCTCGGCGATTTCCGCCTCGCCGATCTCAGGCACGAAAAAGGGAATGCGTTGAGCAGTCAAGCGAATTGTCTCCAGGCGTAGCCATAAATTGAGCGCAATGGATGGAACGCTTGTATCTTCCCAAAGGTAGTTACCTTGGATCAAGCCGGGCTGAGCGCCGCAATCCGTTGAAGTGCGTAGGTCAGGCACCCCGTGCCTGACAGCGCCGCCGATCAACTCAGCAATCGGATGCACGACGATTGGCGCGTGTAGTACTGACCATCTCGGCAGGGCGGCGTCAAGCACGGCATGTCAGACCTGCGCGGTCATGAGCGACTAGCTGGCTGTTCCATGGCGCGGCTCGGTGGTGGAGCTTCGGTAATCTCGAAGGCGGTCGGCGCCGTCCGGTCGAGGCTGGGGCGTTCGTCGCGCCGGAATCGTGCCACTAGTCGCGGCGCCATCCGGCCGAGGTCGTCCCACCAGGTGTAGGCGACGGGGGTCATCACCAGCGTCAGCAGGAGCGAGAGCGCCTGACCGCCGAGGATCACCTTGGCCAGACTGGCACGCGATGCCGCGCCGGGGCCTTGCCCCATGGCGATGGGCAACATCGCGGCGATGAGCATCAGCGTGGTCATCAGGATCGGCCGCAATCGCGTGCGGTTGGCCTGCAAGATTGCATCGTCGCGCGACATGCCGCGGCCGCGAAGGACGTTCGTGTAGTCGATCTGCAAGATGCCGTTCTTCTTGACGATGCCGAAGAGCATGAACAGGCCGAACACCGCGTAGATGTCCATGCTGGTGCGCAGCATGACGAGCGACATCAGTGCGAAGGGCAACGTCAGCGGCAACGCCAGGAGGATGGTGATCGGGTGTATAAAGCTCTCGAATTGCGCGGCCAGCACCATGTACATGAACACGAAGCTCAGCAGGAAGGCGATCAGGAAATTCGTGTTCGATTCGCGCAGCAGCTTCGCGCGGCCGAGGAAGTCATACGAATAGTCCGCCGGCAAGTGCAGCGAGTCGACCAACGTGCTCAACCGAGCGACCGCGTCCCCCATCGCCACACCTTCCAGGTTGCTCATCACCACCACCTGCCGCTGGCGGTTGAATCGGTCGATGGTGCCGGGGCCTTGAGCCGGCTCGAGGTCGGCCACGTTCGACAGCGAAGTGAGCCCGACGGTGGGCGATGGGATCGTGAGCGCGGCGATTGTTTCGGGATTGTCGCGGTAGAAGAGGTCGGCTCGCAGCCAGACGTCATACTGTTCGTCGGCTTCCTTGTAAGTTCCGACGATCTCGCCTCCCACCAGCACGCCGAGCGTCGAGGCGATTGTTTGTATCGAGACGCCCAGATCGCTTGCCTTCTCGCGCTTGACGCGCACGCGCAGCTCCGGCTTGCGGAGCGACAGGCTGGTGTCGACGTCGACGAAATAACCCTGCCGCTTCATCCAGGCGGTGATCTGGTGGGCGTAGCGCTCGAGTTGCGGCAGCTCGGGGCCGGAAAGGTTCAGATCGACATCCACCTGGCGAAAGCCCGTCGACTGAAAGGCCTGCACGGGCTGAACGGCGACGCGCAGATCGGGATAATCGGCCAGCAGGCGGCGCGCCTCGCGCATACAATCGAACTGCGAATAGTCGCGCTCGTGCAGATCGACCAGGCGGACGTAGATTTCGCCGGTCGTCACGGCGCCTTGCCCCTTGGCCACTCGGCCCGTCGTGTCGCCGATCACGGCAAACAGGTTCGTCACGCCGCGCAGCGTTCGCAGCCGCCCCTCGATCTCGGCGAACAGGCTGTCGGCACGCTCCAGCGAATAGCCCTCGGGCAGCGTGATCACCACCTGCATCTCGCTCTGGTCGTCGAGCGGCACAAACTCCATGCCCACCAGGCTGAACAGGGCAGGGGTGGCGACCAGCAAGGCAACGGATGTCAGAGCCACGACCCAGCGGTGCCGTAGTGCCCAGGTCAACAGCGCGGCGTAGCCGCGCTCGATCGCGTGCCACACGGGGCGCGGCTTGCCGGCGCGGTGCGCGGCGGGCAGCTTGAGAAACCGCGAGCAGAGCATCGGCGTCATGGTGAACGACACGACCATGCTCACCAGCACCGCGAAACCGACGACGAAGCCGAACGAATTGAAGAACCGCCCCACGCGGCCCGACATGAACGCCACCGGCACAAAAATCACCAAGAGCGACAGCGTGGTGGCCACTACCGCCAGGGCGATTTCGCGCGTCGCGCTGCTGGCCGCCTCGCGCGCCGGCCGCCGATATTCCTCCATGTGGCGAAATATGTTTTCGTGGATCACAACCGCGTCGTCGATGACGATGCCCACCGAGAGGATGAGCGCCAGCATCGTGATATTGTTGAGCGTGAACCCCATGTAGTACATGAATGCGAACGTGGCGATGATCGAGGCCGGGATCGAAAGCGAGGCGATCAGGGTGGTCCGCCAGTCGCGAATGAAGAGCAGGATCGTCAGGCTAACCAGCACCGACGCGAGCAACAGGTGAAACTTCACCTCCTCGATCGAAGCCTCGATGAACCGCGACTGGTCGCGAATGACATTCGTGCCGATATCGGCCGGCAGAAGCGGGCCGATCCGTGCGAGCCGCGACTTGACCGCGTCGACCACCTGCACCGTGTTGGTGCCCGATTGTTTTTGAACGATCAGGCTCACGGCCGGATTGCCGTCCAGGCGGCTTAGCCCGCGTGGCTCCTCCTGCGTATCCTCGACACGTGCCACGTCTCGGATGCGGATCGGCGCGCCCTCCTTGGTGGCGACAATCAGGTCGAGGAATTCGGCCGGACGCTCCAGCCGCCCCATCGTGCGGAGCACCGTTTCCTGGGGACCCTGGTCAATGCGTCCGCCGGGCATCTCAAGGTTCTGCCGCAAGAGCGCTTGCCGCACGTCCTCGATCGAGAGGCGATAGCCGGTCAAGCTGGCCGAATCGACCACCACGTTGATCGCACGGCGGCGGCCGCCGACCATCGTCACCGCGCCGACGCCGGGCACGGTCTCCAGCACTTCCTTGATGCGCTTTCGTGCGATTTCGGTCACCTCGCGCAGGTCGCGCCGGCCGGAGACCGCGATCGTCATCACCGGCGCCGCGTCAAGGTCGAACTTGTCGATGATCGGGGCGTCGGTCCCCTCGGGCAACAGCCCCAGGATCGTGGAAATCTTGTCGCGGACTTCTTGTGCCCCAACGTCGCGGTCTTTCTCCAGCACGAACTGGACCACGACCTGCGAAAAGCCCTCTTTGGTGGTCGAGCGCAGCTCGTCGATGCCGGCAATCGTGTTGACGACTTCCTCGATCGGCTTGGTGACGCCGGTTTCCATCTCCTCGACGCTGGCGCCGGCGAGCGTCGTGGTCACCACCACGACGGGCAGGTCGACGTTGGGAAACAGGTCGACGCCCAGTCGCAGGTACGACACGGCGCCCAGCACCAAGGGCGCGGTCACCAGCATGCAGGTGAAAACGGGCCGGCGAATGCAAAGGTCCCAGATGGTCATGGCGCTCGCTCCGCGACACGCGGCGCGGCCGGCTGGCGGATTTTGACTGGCGTGCCTTCGGCCAATTGCGATTGGCCACTGGTGATGATCATCGCCGACGGTTCAAGCGGACCGGAGACCTCCACCCAGCCGCGTCCACGTTCGCCCGTGCGGACCTCGACCGCATAAGCCTTGCCGCCACGGTTCTCGAACACTTTGGTAACGCCCGCGTATGTCACCAGTGCCTGCACCGGCACGGTCATCGCCTGTTCATCGACGCGAGTAAAAATTCCCACCTTGGCGAATCCGCCGGCCTTTAAGCGGTGCGCGCGGTTGTCGACAATCGCCTCGAAGCGGAACGTGCGGTTTACCGGGTCGACCGTCGGGTTGACGCGCGAGATCTTCGCCTCGAAGATCTCGCCCGGATACGCCTCGACAAGTAGCTTGGCCGTCTGGCCGACGTGCACTTCGCCCATGTAGCGCTCGGCGGCAGGTCCCGTGAGCTTCAGCGGCTGATCCATGACCAATTGCATCACGGCCGTCGACGGAAACGCGCGCACCATCTCGCCCTCGGACACCAGCCGCTCGGCGATTACGTAGTCGGCATCGTCGGCGTGCTCGCTTCCCAGCGAGGGAAATGCGGGCGCGGCGATCCGCGTATCGGCCAGTCGCTGTTCGGCCATGGCCAGCACGGCCTGGCGGTGGCGTGCCGTGGCGAGCGTGGCGCGCGCCTCAAGGTTGGCCTGCCGCAAGTTCGCCTCGGCCACCTCGTAGTCGGTTTGCGTCTGCTCCCATTCCTCCTGCGTGGCCACGTTCTGCTCGCGCAGCCGCTCGGTCCGCGCCCGTTGGCGCGACGCATTTTCAAGCAAGAGCTGCGCGCGCTCGACGACGGGCAGCTCCTTCACGTCGAACGAGTCGGCCGGGATGGCGTCGACGCCCAGCCGCGCGAGCTCGAGCTCCAAGCCGCGGCGCGCCTCGTCGACCGCCAGCGCGAAGTCGGTCGAGTCGATCTCCAATAGCAGCTCACCGGGACGAACGCGGTCGCCAGCCTCGTGATAGACCTTCCGCACGCGGCCTTCGACCTTCGGCGTGATCGTGACGTCCTCGAACCCGTTGAGCGTGCCGACGGTGCGGACCATCCGCTGCACGGGTCGGCGCTCGATTGGGACGACGGTGACGGTGACGGCGCGAGGAGCCTGCTGTGCTGCAACGGCCGCGCTCGGCGCCGTTGCGCCGCCGCGCGAACACCCCGACATTTGCGCGAGTGCAACGGCGAGTAGTACAGCGCCGGCCGGGGCGAACTGGCATCGGCACAACACCGCGTGCGCGCCAAACCCCTCTCCCCCTCTGGGGACATGGGTATCTGCACAACGTGTCGGGCTGGTAGAAAAACCCCTCTCCCCCTTTGGGGGAGAGGGCAGGGTGAGGGGGCATTTTCGCGGGAGTTTCATCACAAGTCACCGCTGACATTCGACATGTGTAGTAGATACCCATGCTCTGGGGGAGAGGGTGGGGTGAAGGGGTGTCCGCGTCACCTTGCATCCCCCATATTTTTGTACGTTCAACATCAACAATTATTGCCTCGCGGCCGACCGCGCTCCCGTTCGCCAAGAATGCCGTGCCACACGATATCCAGGATGTCGGTCAATTGCTCATCCACGGCGCGCTTCCGGCCGGCGAAGTAGTTGGTGAACATCGTCCCGTACAACAGGTCACCAACCACGGTGGTGATTCGCTCGACGGGAATGTCGCGCATGCGCCCTTTTTGAATGAGATCGCCGATCAGCTCGCGCCAAGGCCCAAGATTGGCCTCGCGATGCCGGAAGTACGTGGGTTTCTTCCGGTGCCGGAACTGTGCTCGCTCCTGAATGAGCAACTCGACAAACGCAGGATGCTGTTCGAAGAACTCCAGGTATGCGCGGATGGCTCGCGCGATACTGTCCAGCGCGTCACCCTGAAGATTGCGCTGGGCTTCGATCACTGCCGTCAACTGCTTCATGCCATGGTCGACGGTAGCCAGGAACAGGGCAGCCTTGCTGCGGAAGTAGCGGTAAACGCTCCCCTTGGAGACCCCGGCGCGAGCACCGACCACTTCCAGGTCGGTCTCTGGATATCCGCGTTCGGCGAAGACGTACATCGCCGCGTCGAGGATCTCCTGCCGCCGGCGAGCGCGGAGCGCCGGGTCGCGCGGCCGACCGAGCCGTGGCGAAGCTGCTTGGACCATTGCATGCTATTAAGTAATTTTATCTGACTCGTCAGTCAATTAAATCTATCGCGATTCAGGCGGCTACGCAATGGGGTTAGGCGGACCTCGTGGCGTGCAAACTGGGGCGCAGCACAGATCGGAAATCGGAATCAGGACGCTCGATAAAACAGCGAATAGGGCAGGGGGGCACCACCGGCCGGCTAACGCCGGCCGCTCGCCAATGACGCACGGCGGTAACGCCCTACCGCACGCGGCAGCGGAAGCGGAGGATGCCTCCTTGGCCCGGTGGTAGTGGGTCGGCTACCTCGAAGCGCAGCACGAGTGATTGCCCTTCGTTCCGCTCGGTAAAGAGCTGGCCTTCGATGCTCGCCTGGCCGCTTTCGGGCACGTACTCGAGGCGCGTCGTCAGGTTGTCGACAATCGTCACGTTGCCGATCAAGGCATCGCCCACGTTGTCGAAGCGGATCGTAAAATCGACCGTGTCGCCCGGCTGAGCGAACGCAGTGGAGGCCACCTTGATCACGCGCAACTTGGGGCTGGTGGGAATCTTGGTGGCATGGAACGTGGCTTGGGCGCGAGCATCGCCCACGACTGTCAAGGCCGGCATTCCCTCGATGACGACTTGCACCGCGGCGTTGTGCGTCCAGGTGATGGCCGCCTGCACGCCTTCCAATAGCCGTGGCGCATCGGCCTGCTCGAACACGCCATGCGTAATCACTGAAATGTTCTCGAAGCCGCTGAACGAATCGTGAAAACCTTCGGCCATGAGCGTTACCGCCATAATGCCATCCTGAAATTTCGTGCGGAAGCCGCTGGCTCGCTTGCGTCCCAACTGGTTGACGGCCTGTGTGTTTTGCAAGCGACTCTCGGGCGTTTGAAGGTCGTCGACGCGGACTACCTGCAAGGGCGTGATCGTGTCGGCCGGCGCGGCCACCTGCTGGTTCAAGAGCGCGCCGGTGACGCTGCGTACCGCTGCGAAGCGCGGCGCGTAGATATAAACGGTGTTCGACGGCTCGACGACGACGTCCCCCTCGAGCGTATCGAAGTGTGCGACCGTGTCCTCTGGCTCCAGGCCATCGACGCGCCAATCTCGAGCTACCGCCGACGGCAGTCCTCGGTCTCCGCCATCGCGGAGATACTCATCCTCGGGCCAGGGCTGCGACAGGCCCGGCGGCGCCCACGGCCCGGCGACCTGGAAGGGCAGGGGAGGGGGGCCGGAAATTGAGCCGGTAGGGGCGGCGTCGCCCGTATTTCCGGCCAGGCACGGCTGCGACGAGGGAGCGGTTCGTGCCGAATCACCGGCATCAGGCTGAGTTGCCGTAGCGTGCTGCTGCGCGAACGGATCGAGTTGGTCGTGCGATCGGCACGAACAAAGAATGATCGTGGCGGCGCCCACGACCAGCAACCGCCACCAGCGTGGCCACGCGGGACCGTTCATGGTTTCGCGCGCTCAGCCTTGACCGGTATGACGGGAGCCGCATAGTTCAAGAACGGAGGCGAATCGCATGGTTGACCGTCGGCTCCGCCCGGCTCCTCGAGCGGAATCCGACCGCCCATCCGCAAGATTGCCACGGGTCGACCCAACGAATCGGCCACTTGCACAGGATTCTCGCCCGGTGCCACATCAAACCAGGGGGTTGTCGTGGGGGCTCGCGAGCCGAGCGTCGGATCGCGCGGATCGCTGGCCGCTGGGAGCGCCTGGGCGGGATCTTCGAGATAGATGATGCGCGTGACGAACTTGCCGTCGAGCGCCATCTCGATTTCCTGCTGCGTCAGCTCGACGGGAATTGGAAAACGCCAGGCCTGACCGGCCGGTGGATAGAGGCGGTCGATTACTTCGACGGTCGGAAAAACCTCGACGCCCTCGTTCAGCGGAATATGGGTTACGCGGAAGCGATATACCGGCGCGATCAGCAAGCCGACGAGGCGAGGCGCCGCGAGCGGCTCGTCAAAACGGCCATGTTCGGCCAACGAGATTCGCGTTCCCGGCGGGGCCTGGATTTCCACCGGCTGGAAATAACCCTGCAATGGTCCGCCCCGCTGGAGCTGCCAGCTACCAATCGCTCCCGGCGGCGTAACGCCACGATGGCGGTAGTGCACCTGAGGTGCTTGGGCCCACGCCCGGCTCAACATGCCGACGCACGCGAGCAGGATGAGGGCCCATTTGCTGACAGCTCCATTCCAGCCGAGCGTCAACCGAGCGGCTGGACAGCGGAGCATGGCGACCATTGCCGTGGATGAAATCATGCCGCGATCAAGCTCACTGAACGTGCTCCACTTGATCACTAAGCGGACGGTGGAAAGCTCCCCATGGCGCGACCGTCTTCTCGTGGATGAACACGCGGCTCGGTGGGTGCGGGTATTGGAAGCCCGGAGTTTGTTTCACGTGCATCTTGATGGCCTTCGTGGGATTGGGAATCTGGTAGTGGGTTTTGTTGAAGATCGAATGCTTTTGGAGCCCCGCCGGTCCACCCAAGGGGACGTGCGGCGGGCCCGGTAAACCGATCGGCGTGCCGCACATCGGCATCCCATACTGCGGGGCCGTCACACCCGCGACATTACCCGGCAGGCTGATCGGCTCGCCGCCCGGCGCGCAATAGGCTGCGTGCATCACGTCGCCCGATAGCGAGGCGTCGCCGCCGGTCACGGCCAAATCCTTGTTGCCGATGCGGACAATGGCCAGAATCGCCCCGCGCCGGTCGGCCTCGACAATCGGGTCGATTCCCGGGTCGAGCCGCGTGCTCACCAGTGTCTCGACCCCGGCGATCGCCAACTCCTGGTATTCCGCATCAGGCAGGTAGATCACCTTGGTCACAAAGTTCCCGGTGGTGACCTGGTCGAAATCCTCTTCGGTGAATTGAACGGGGATTGCGTTGTGACTCAAATAGGCATCGGTTCGCGGTACGGTGGGGCCGATCTCGAGCGTCGGATACAGCTCCAGCCCTGGCCGTGCCGGTATGTTTGTCAACTTCAACCGATAGATCGCGCCCTGGGGGAAGTTGTAGCGTCCGGGCACGACGAGCGGCTCGGAATCGAACTGGCCCGGTTGAATGGCGTCCCAATTGACGATCATGCCTTCGGGGTCGGCAAACACCACCTGCGACGAGCGAGCCATGAAGGCCGAGCCGGCTCCGTCCGTGCCGGCCATCATCACGCCGGGGCCCGGACCGTCGACACCCGGCCCTGGGTGCATGAGTTGCACCGCTGGCGGCAGATTCTGGCGCCCGGGCAGCCGGCAACCGGCAACGCCCAGCGATAAGGTCAATATGGCCACAGCGCATCTCATCGAGTTCCCCCCGTAGTGATCACGCTCCAACACCACGCGAGCGGTGGGCCGCCGCGAAAGTGCGTACGATTTGCCGAACACCACTCCCAAGTAGGCCAATTGCCGTGGACCGCCGCGCCGGACCCCGTGTACATATATGGCGCACATGGCGGCGCGAGCGCTTTTGGCACGTGTAATGGTCGGCGCGTCACAACCGGTTTCTTTGGCAAATTCGTCAAAACCCGAATATGAAGGCCAAATTCTCCAGCTTCGCCGTTCTCGTGGTGCTTGCCTCGTTGAATCGCGCCCTGGCCTGCGCTACCCAAACTACCGCCGCGCCGGTAGAAAGCACTTTGGTAGCCTCGGCGAGCACCGCAGCCGCGACACTGGTCGAACGGGCGATCGTGGTGCTTGAGCAGCACCGATCGATTTCCGCCAAGTGCCGGCAGCGTGTCTATCTATTTGACCGCCAAATTGTCGGCTCCGGCACGTATGTTCAGGGCCCCAGTCAGTACCACTGGCTGCGCGTGACCTTGCGCATCCAAGCCGGCAATGAGATCGGAACGCTTCAGCAGGTTTGCGACGGACGGCAGTTGTGGATCTACCACCAACTTGGCGGCGAACCGTCGTTGAAGCGCGTCGATCTGCCGACGGTATTGCGCGCTATGGACGAGGCGCCCCAGGGCGCTGAGATGGGGCCGATCGCCTCATGGGTCGGCATTGCCGGGCTGCCGCGATTATTGCGGTCGCTGGGGGCCGCATTCGATTTTGCCGAGCTTAGCCAGCGGCAATTAGGCCAGGCGCGCGTCTGGTTGGTTCGCGGCACGTGGAGGTCCGAGCGGCTCGCGGCGCTGCTGCCCAACCAGAAATCGACCATCGAGAGGGGTCAAGCGGCCGACCTGAGCGCGCTGGCCGAAGTCGTGCCCGACCATGTTCTCTTGTATCTCGGTTGCGACGATCTCTTCCCGCACCGCATCGAGTTTCGCCGCGTCGCCCCGAGCAATTGGGCTGGCTCGACGCGTAAAGGGAATCGGCCGCTGGTGATTTCCGAGTGGTTCGACGTGGAACTGAATGGGTCGCTCTCGCCCCACCAGTTTGTCTATCAACCAGGCAATATGGAGGTGAAAGACTATACGGCAGGCTTTCTGGCCGACATGGGGCTGAGCGGCTCGCCGCTGATCGAGCCGTCGACCGCGGCTACCACGAATCCAGGTGAAACACCGCGTTGACGGTCAGCACCTCGAGTCGGCCGCCGCGAAACCGCAGGATATTCAGGCCGCAGTGGTGTTGAATCAGACCCCGCGCCTTTGCTAGCGGGACGCCAAGCACCGGGGCCAGCAGCACACGATTCACGATATTGTGGGCGACGATGGCGATAGAGCATCCGAGATGCTCGGCAGCCGCCTGTTTGATCGGAGGCAACACTCGCGCCAGTACTTGGGCAAAACTCTCGCCGGCTTTGTACGGGTTCGTGGCAGGATCGGCGGTGAAACGCCGATACGCCTCGTTGTCGGTGCGTGCGATTTCGTCCCATGACTTGTCTTCCCAATCGCCCACGTCGCACTCGATGAGCGATTCGACGACCTGCGGCTGCAGGCCGTGTCGAGCAGCGATCACGGCGGCCGTTTCGCGAGCGCGGAGCAGGGGGCTCGTGAAGACCGCCGCGATCTGAGCGGTTTCGAGCGATCGAGCCGCTTGCGCTGCCTGCTTGCGACCTTCGGCGGCCAGCGGCAAGTCTTGCTTTCGTCCTTGTAGCCGCGGCGGGTTGGCGAGATTGATCTCCGTCGCGCCGTGCCGCAACAAATACACAAAGCATTCGTCCGGAGCAGGGCAGGGGGGGGTGAACAAAGGTGTGGTCCCCTCAACCTTTCGTCTGACCGATCGGGAGAGCGGCTTGCGCGCTTGCGCCGGCGCTTTGCAACTCGCGACGCGCGAGGGCGCGCTCCCTCGCTAGGCGAGCGGCCACGCGAATCGCCTCTATCATACTCGATGTCTGCGCGCGACCCTGCCAGGCGAGATCGAACGCGGTGCCGTGGGCGACGCTCGTGCGCACGATCGGCAGCCCGAGTGTAATGTTTACCGCGCGCTGCATATCCAAGAGCTTCAGCGCAATGTGTCCCTGGTCGTGGTACATGGCGACCACGCCGTCGAACTCGCCATCGCGCGCCCGCGCCAGCAGCGTGTCGGCCGGATGAGGGCCATGCAGATCCAGGCCGGCGGCGCATCCTGAATCGACCGCAGGGGCAATGACTGTTAGTTCCTCCGTGCCGAACAGGCCCGCTTCGCCGCCATGAGGATTCAGCGCGCAGACGCCGATTTTGGGCATCGCGCCCTTCAGCTCCCACATCGCCGCATGCGCCAATCGCGACGTCGCCAGAACGCGTTCCAGCGTAAGCTCGGCGAATACCTCGCGCAGTGCCTGGTGTAGTGTTACGTGGACCACGCCCAAGCCGGCCCGGCCACGAATCGCATCCCCCGGCGGCAGATAAAGCATCATCGCGAAATTGGTCACGCCGCACAGCTCGGACAATAGCTCGGTGTGGCCGGGGTATTCATGCCCAGCCTTCCAGAGTGCCGCTTTGTTCAAAGGCGCGGTCGTCACGGCAGCCACCTGACCGGCCAGCGCCAGCCGAGCGGCCGCCACGAGCGCCTCGTACGCGGCGTGTCCGGCTCGCGCGTCGACGATGCCACAGGGCGCGTCCATCGCGCTCGAACCACACACGTCCAGGCAGGCGATGCAGGGCGGGGCAGGGGAGTCATCAGCCGGGTCGCCGACCACCGCCAGGCGCGCCGGCAGATTCAAGTGGGCAAGCGCGCGGCGAAATACAGCAGCGCTCCCCACGGCCAGCGGGCGGCAAACTTCGTGGACACGCGCGTCGGCGCATGCCTGCACGACCAGTTCGGGGCCAACCCCAGCGGGGTCGCCCATTGTCAAGGCGATCGACGGTTTTGGCATGGTTCGATTTTATTTTAGCGGCAAGTGTCCACCAAGGGAGCGGATTGCGAAAGCTGTCACGCGTACTGCTCAGATGAATGCGTGCCGTGGCCACAATCACGAATTTGAAAAGCAGGCGAACCCTGCTAGGCTATACGGGACGATTGTCGAGCCGGGGGGGCGGGCGCTGACCGAAGGCTGGTCGCCTCGGAGTGGAGCTCCGCACGGCGGCGTTGGCGGAGCGCGCCGACTCGACTGACAGATGAGCCGAGGTTGCGATGTTTTTGGCGATGCATATCCCGGATGGGTTTCTTGACCCGGTTACCGCCGCGGTCACGACGCTCATCTCGGCCGCGGCCATCGCGTACTGTTTCGTTCGGCTGAGGAATCAGGCCGGCAGCCGCTTGGCGCCCTTGGTGGGGATCACCGCGGCGGCGATCTTCGCTGCTCAGATGGTGAATTTCACGCTCATTGGCTTGCAGACGTCGGGACATTTGATGGGTGGGGTGTTGGCCGCAGTCGTGCTGGGGCCGTGGGCCGGCGCGGTCGCGATCACCTCCGTTCTGTTCGTTCAATGCTTTCTGTTCGCCGACGGCGGCGTCACGGCACTGGGCGCCAACGTGTTGAACATGGGCGTGATCGGCGCGGTCGTGGGATATGGCGTCTATAGCGTGTTGCGTCGACTCATCGGTGGATCGCGCGGCGCCATAATCGCCGCGACACTCGCCAGTTGGATTATCGTGCCCTGCTCGGCGCTGGCCTTTGCGGTGGAAATGGCCGCCGGCGGAGAAATCCCGCTGATGCCGGTGATGACGCTGATGCTCTTCTATCACATTTGGATCGGATTGGGCGAGGCGGTGCTGACGGGCTTCGCGGTGAGTTGGCTGGTGCGAGTGCGGCCGGACCTCATCTATGATCCGGCGGCTGGCCCGCGCGAGTTCGGGCGTACGAGGCAACTGGTGGTGGGCGGTCTGGCGGCGGCACTGGCGATTGTTATCTTTGCCGCGCCCTGGGCAAGCGAGTTTGAAGATGGACTCGAGAAGGTCGCCTCTTACTTGAAGTTCGATCGGCGCGCCACGCAGCTTGCCGCGGCGCCATTGGCCGACTATACGTTGCCGCGCGTGGGCGCCGAAGGCGACCGCCACGGCGGATGGATCATTCAAACGGCGGGCGTCGTGACCGCGATCGCCGGGACTATCGGCACGCTTGTTACGCTGGCTTTCGCATTGATCGTGTCGAGCTCGGTCCAATTCGCCTCGCGCCGGACCCGTACCGTCCATGCATCGTGACCTTCTCGACGCGCCAGGCCAGCCGCGGCAGACGGTACTCCTTCGCTTGCCCCCGCGCGCGAAGCTGCTGGCGGCCCTGGCACTCGTGTCGGTGATTGCGTTCACGCCGCCGACTTTTGCCCCTCTGACTCCCACCGTGCCGATCTCGCGCGTCCATATCGCGGTGGCGGTGCTCTTGGGCTGCGGTTTCGTGGCGGGGCGGGCACCGATGCGCCATGTCGCGGCGCATATGTCGGTCGTCTTACCCGCGTTGTTTCTCTTGGCGCTCTCGGTGCCGCTTGCACACGGATTCCGTTCGGGTTGGGAGATGATGGGACGTGTGCTGGTCAAAGGGTTTCTGTCGGTCTTGGCCATGATGCTCTTGGCCCACACAACGCCGATGGAGGACATGCTGCGCGGCCTGCGGCAGTTGGGGTTGCCGGGATTGTTCGTGCTGACGCTGGCATTCATGTACCGCTACCTGTTCATCTTGCGCGAAGAGATGGCCTCGATGCGCCGCGGTTGGCAGGCGCGGTGCTTTCGCCCGTCGCGTCTGAGCGATCTGAAAGGGGCCGGACGCCTGGTGGGCATGCTGCTGGCGCGATCGCTCGAACGGGCCGAACGCGTTCACGCCGCCATGCTGGCGCGTGGCTTCGACGGCGGTATCAAGACGCTGGGTGGCTCCGAGTCGGGAGTTTAAGCTCCGGCAGTCCTTTGCAATTCGTGGTTCTTGACCGATGACGTTTCTCCGCGTGCGCAACCTTTCGTACACCTATCCAGACGGAACGGTCGCGCTGCGTGACGTGGCCTTCGAGGTCGAGGACGGCCAGTCGGTCGGCATCGTCGGGCCGAACGGGGCCGGAAAGTCGACGTTGCTGTGGCATCTGAACGGATTGTTGCCGGCTGCCGTGAGGTCGCCTATTCGTCGCGTCGAGAGCAACGACGGCGCGGCTGCCGGCGCAAGCGGTTCGCACAATGATGCCGAAGTGATCGTGGATGGGCTCGCCGTGGTCGAGGCGAACTTTCCGGCGATACGGCGGATGGTGGGCCTGTTGTTCCAGGATCCGGACGATCAGCTTTTTTGTGCCACGGTGCGCGAGGATGTGGCGTTTGGTCCGGTGAACCTCGACCTGCCGCGCGACGAGGTGGACCGTCGCGTTGCCCAGGCATTGGCCGACGTCGATCTGGAAGGCGCCGAGCACCGCATGCCTCAGCATCTGAGCCTCGGCGAGCGAAAGCGAGTGTGTCTGGCGGGCGTGCTGGCTTGCCGCCCGAAGCTCTTGGCACTCGATGAGCCGAGCGGCAATCTCGATCCGCGCGGCCGCCGGCACCTGATGGGCATCCTGAGTCAATTGACCTGCACGAAGTTGATTGCCAGCCATGACCTCGAGTTGATCCTTGAGCTGTGCGACCGAGTGATCGTGCTCGATTCTGGCCGGATTCAAGCGCTGGGGCCGACCGAGGAAATCCTGGGAAACGAGATCCTCATGCTGGCACACGGGCTGGAGCTGCCGCTGAGCTTGCGCCTGGGCGGGCGCATCACTCCTCTCTCGTCTGGGGAGCGTGCAGGGTGAGTGGAGATTCGCTCTTGAGTCAGAGATCGTGCGTGGGGAAACCGGGGGGCTAACGCCGCCGCACTCGCTGATCGCGCTCTTTGGCGCGTGGCGCGAGCCGCCGGTCACTGTCGTTGAGGGATTCCATTGACACGTATCTTCGGCTTTACGGCGCTCTTCGCGCTTGTGTTCGTCGCGGCCACGATGCTATTAGGACTTTCGCTTGGTGACGTCCGCGACCCGGCCGATCGACCGACCCAACAGTGGGCCACTGTCCACCGGCTATCGGGATTGGCCGCGTCGTTGTGCGTGCTGTTGGTCAATGCGATCGTGGTGACGTATTTCATTGGCACGAGCCGCTGGTGTCGCGAGGTGGTCGATACGTATCGGCTCGATCCACAGATGGCGGCGGCGAGCAATCGATTGAAGCGCCGCGCCTTTCCTAATGCACTCGTGAGCATGTTGGTGGCCGTGGGCATCGTGGCCTCCGGTGGCGCGGCCGACCCCGCGGCGGCGCTGCGGCTGGCACCCGTTGGCGGATTGAGCTGGGCGAATTGGCACCTCTTGGTTGCGCTGGCCGGGATGACGGCGATCGCTTGGACCTTTTTCGTCGAGTGGACGACGATCCAGGAGAACCACCAGTCGATCGAACGGATTCTTGCCGCCGTGAAACAAGTCCGCCAAGAGCGCGGCCTCGAGGTGTGATGCAGGGCAGGGGAGGAGCGCCGGGCGCGAAATCGGCATGTCCAAGGGGCATGCGTCAAGGAGCGCTAACTAATGATGCGCATGGTCGGCCGCGTCCAACGGCGCGACGCCGGCAGGTTTCTGAGCATGTCCGTGCGTCTCAAACATCCCCACGAACCAGGCCAGCGCCAAACCGGCCAGCAAACACGCCGACAACTTGATGCGGTCATGTCGATGGAAATGCAGCTCGGGCAACAGGTCGCTCATCGCGATGCACAGAAACGTGCCGGCCGAAAAGGCCAGCGCGCCGACCAGGAAGCCGTGTCCCATGCCTCCGCCCCACTGGGCTCCGGCGTGAAACGCGATCACACCCAAGGGAACGACCAACGCGAAGAGTGCGTTGACCGCCTGGCGCGCACGCGGCGGCCAGCCGCCCGCGGCCATCAGCGTGCCAAGCGTGAATGAATCGAAGGGCTTGTGCAAAACGATCACCAATAGCGTGCCGAAACCCGCCAGCGATGCGTTACCGGCGGGGCGCCACTCGGCCTGGACGCTCGCCGCCAAGGCAAAACCTTCGATCAAGCTGTGCAGCGTCAGGCCGACCGCCGCGCCGCCCCAGCTCATCTCCAGTCCGCCCATCGTAGGCACTAGCACAGCCCCGTGTGCCGCGCGGTGAGTGTCATGGGGCGAATCGTGATCGGTCCACAATACCGCCGGCTCGTCGTGCGTGTGGTAGTGAAAGAACCGCTCGACAAAGAACATCACCAAAATGCCGACCAGCGCCCACGAAACGACGCTATCGACCGAAGCCGATTCGGAGATCGCGTGCGGCAGCAGGTGCAGTAGCGCCATGCCCAGCATCACGCCCGCCACGAAGCTCACGGCCGGCTCGAGGCGGCTGTGCGTCATCTTGATCCAGTGCGGAATCGAGCCTCCCAGGAGCGAGGCGCCAAGGATCGCACCGCAGTAGATCACCAAGAGCACAACCGGTGACATTGGACAGCCCGAATTGCACGACCTTCGCGACGAACAAGCGAGCCCTTTCTAGGCCGCCGCGCGGCGCACTGTCAACCGGTCGCCACGGCGCCGTCGGTTGCGTGCCGCGGGGCGTTGGTCTATCGTTGGCGCCGGTGAGCACCCGTCGTGCGGAGGTTGTTGGTCAATGCGCGCCTGCGTGCAGCGTGTTCGCCACGCGCAAGTCACGATCGCCGGAGCGCCGATAAGCCAGATCGCGCGAGGATTGCTTGTGCTCTTGGGAGTCGCCAAGAACGACACGCACGGCGACGCCCGTGAGCTCGCGCAAAAGATCGCCGGATTGCGAGTCTTCGAGGATGAAGAAGGAAAAATGAATCGTTCGCTGGCCGAAGTCGCCGGCGAGATGCTCGTCGTCAGCCAGTTCACGCTGCTGGGCGACTGCCGCAAGGGGCGCCGTCCCAGCTTTATCGATGCCGCCGCGCCGGAGCTGGCCGAGGCACTCTATGAGACGTTCGTGGCCACTGTTCGTTCGCTCAATATCCCGGTGGCCACGGGCCGCTTCCGAGAACACATGGAAGTGACGCTTTGCAATGATGGGCCGGTGACGCTGCTTGTGGATAGCCGGAAGCTGTTCTAGACGCGGACCGTGGGGATAAACCCCACGGCTCTCACGGGCGAGAGCGTGTGGGATAACCCACACGGCTCTCAGAGGCGCGCGCCTTATTTGAGCACCTGAGTTGTCACCGTATCGGCCAGCCGCTGGAGCTCTTGGGCCTTGGGACCTAGCTGCTGCATCCAGTTGGGGTCATTGACCGACACGAAGGTCAAGAGAGCCAGCTTCGCGTAGGCCGAGACATTGGCCCAGGTGCTCTTCGTGCTCCATAGCTTCAGCGCGGTGCCAAACGATTTTTTCAGCCGCCAGCGGCCGCGATACCATTCGAGGCTGTACAGCTCGTCCAAAAGCAGGTGCGAAACGTACCCCATCACCACGCCTCCCGCAAGATAAAAGCGCAGCACCAGATCGCCAAAGTTGCACAATAGGAATGCCAACTCGCCGGCGATTAGCGCCGCTGGCAAACTATGGAACATGCCGCGGTGAACCGTGTAGCGCTTCAGAACGCTGGTCACGCCGAAGCGCACGAACAAGTAAACCAATGCGCCTGCCAACACCATCGACTCTGGCGCCACGCTGAATCGTTCCAGTCGATCGACGAGCAGCAGGGGAACGACCGCGGCGGCGAACGCCATGCTCTCGCGCAGCGGCACGCCCGAGTCGCTGTCCAAGTCGGGCATCATACCCGCGACGCCGCACAGACAGCCCGCCAGCGCGCAGGTCGGCAGCGGAAAGTCGCACCACACGGCAGCCCCGGCGGCGTACCCAGCACCGAGCAGGCTGCTGGTGGCAATGTGCGTTTTGAAGCCGGCCAATTTTGCCCTCCGTGGCGATTCATCGCGTCGAGCGGTCGACTGATGCGGAACTCTAGCGTACCGGCTATTGACCGCCAAGATCAGTCCCCAATTCCTGGTTCGCAAGTGGTCTGGGATGTCCTTCGGGAATTGGGTTGGATGAGAATGGCGACGATTGCGACTTCGGCACGGGTTCGGCGGCCGCCGAACCCGTGGCACCCGGATACCCGATACGCAGATACCTCGCTACATCGTTTGATATTCGTGGGTTTGTGCCTGCTCGATATAATCCCGACAATTTCCGCGGCGCGCCAACGAATAGCAAGAAGAGCCGCGCCACCGCGTTCGAGCCAGCGCCCAAAGGAAGGCCGCCGTGCAGCCGTACGACATCGCCATGGCAATCGTGCTGGTATCGGCCACGGTCTTTGGAGCGTGGAAGGGGATGGCGTGGCAGCTCGCGTCGCTGGCCTCGCTTGTGGTGAGCTACGTCGTGGCGCTGCGATTCAGCGAGCAGGCTGCGCCAATCTTCGGTACGCAAGCGCCGTTGAACCGCTTCCTTGCCATGCTGGTGCTTTATTTGGCAACCTCACTTGTGATCTGGCTTGTCTTCCGTGTAGTCGCCGGAATCATCGACCGGGTGCGATTGAAGGAATTCGACCGGCAATTAGGCGCCATCTTCGGGGCCACCAAGGGGGTCTTGCTGTGCGTCGCGATCACGTTTTTCGCCGTGACGCTCTCGGCCACGGCGCGCGACGCGATCTTGAAATCGCGTTCGGGCTACTACATTGCCGTGCTCATCCACCGTGCTAATCCGCTGATGCCGCGCGAGATTCACGATGTCTTGGGCCCGTATCTCGACCGGCTCGAAGGGGAGCTCGAGGGCGGCCCCGACTCCGCCCGCACGGCCGCCGAGTGGACGCGGCCACAGCGCTGACGAACCGCAGCCTGAGCCTCCGATGCCGCTGAGCCGGCGGCGTCAGCCGCCGGAGTGAGGCGGCGTTTGGGCCAAATCGCGGGCGTTTTTCGGGCGCGGATCCGTACATAACAGACATTATCGGACGTTGCCAACCGGGCCGCCGGCAGCGTAAGCTCGGCTTAATAGTATCAGTCATCAGTTGTCAGTTGTCAGTATCTGACCACTGACCACTGGCCACTCAATGCATGCCAATAAGAAGATCGTCGTCGTCATGCCGGCTTACAACGCCGCCATGACGCTGCGCCAGACGTACGACGAGGTCATGGCCCAAGGGATCGTCGACCGCGTGATCGTCGTCGATGACGCCAGTCACGACCAGACGGCCACGATCGCCGAATCGCTCCCGCACGTCACCTTCTTCCGCCATCCGCAAAACAAGGGCTACGGCGGCAACCAGAAAACCTGCTACCGGCTGGCGCTGGCCGAGGGTGCCGACGTGGTGATCATGGTGCATCCCGACTACCAGTACACGCCGAAATTGATCCCCGCCATGGTATCGCTCATCACCAGCGAGCTTTATCCGTGCGTGATGGGATCGCGCATCCTTGGTGGCCACGCACTCGGCGGTGGGATGCCGCTGTGGAAGTATGTCGCCAACCGCTTTCTCACCGCCGCGGAAAACATCCTCCTGGGAGCAAAACTGTCCGAGTACCACACCGGCTATCGTGCCTTCGCGCGAACGCTGCTCGAACAATTGCCGTTGGAGGCGAATTCCGACGACTTCGTGTTCGACAACCAGATGCTCGCACAGATCCTCTGGTACGGCCACAAGATTGCCGAGGTGAGCTGCCCCACGAAATACTTTCCCGAGGCCTCGTCCATCAACTTCCGGCGCAGCGTGCGATACGGACTCGGCTGCCTTAAAACAGGCCTTCAGTTCCGGCTCGCCAGGTTGGGCTGGCTATCGTCGCCACTGTTCGCGCCACCAGAAACGAGAACGGAGAAAGGAGAGAGTAGTTCGCCGCGCTAGGAGGCGGCGTCGACGGGGCGCTCGGTTGGCATCGGCGAGTGAGCGCTGGCCATTGCCTGACCGGCCGCAGGGCCCTCGAAGAATACACCCATGCGGCGGAATTTCTGGTAGCGCGCTTCGACGAGATCGTCCACTCGACGGCCGGCCAGCTCGCGCAGCGACTTGAGCAGATACATCTTCAGCCGGCCTGCCATTTGATGCGGGTCGCGGTGGGCGCCGCCGAGCGGCTCGAGAATGATCTCGTCGATGACACCAAACCGGTACAGGTCCTTGGCCGTCATCCGAAGCGCCTTGGCGGCCTGCTCGGCCAGCGCCCCGCTCTTCCAAAGGATTCCGGCGCAGCCTTCGGGGCTGATCACCGAATAGTACGCGTGCTCGAGCATCGCCACGCGGTCTCCCACCCCGATTCCCAACGCCCCGCCCGAGCCTCCCTCGCCGATGACGACACAAATAATGGGGGTCGGCAGCCGCGACATCGCGAACATGTTGTTGGCGATTACCTGCGCCTGTCCGCGCTCCTCGGCCCCGATCCCCGGATAAGCGCCGGGTGTATCCACCAGGCAAATGATCGGCATGCGGAATTTTGCGGCCAGGTGAAACTTGGCCAGCGCTTTGCGGTACCCCTCGGGATGGGCACAGCCGAAGTTGCAAAGGTTGCGTTCCTTAAGCGTTCTCCCCTTCTGATGACCAACGACCATCACCTTGTAGATGTCGAGCTTGGCAAAGCCGGTGCGAATCGCCTGGTCGTCGCCGAACGATTTGTCCCCATGCAGCTCGACGAATTCGTCGAACACCAGGTCCAGGTAGTCGGCCGTCATGGGGCGATCCTGGTGCCGCGCCACCTGAACGGTCTGCCAGGCGTCGAGCTCGCTGTAGATTTTCTTCTTCAGGTCGCTCAACTCGCGGCGGAGCCGGCGGACCTCGTCCTGGGTTTCCAGGCTCGGCTCCGGCAAGGCTTCGAGCCTGGCCAGCCGAGTCTCGAGATCCTCGATCGGTCGCTCGAAACTTAGATGGTGGTGGAGTTTGGACATGCACACACCCCAGGGCTAACACTCTGGGCTCGCTAAAGTAGAGCTCGCGTCCCTAGTCTAATCATCGGACGGCAGGGTCGCCTAGCCCGCAGCCTCTTCTTGAGCTTCTGTCGCCCCCGGCCGAGGCTGCCGCTTAAAGACGGGCGATCGGCGGAACTCGCTCAGGAACTCGGCCATCGAGGCGGGCCGACCCTCCGGCTTTTTTGACAACAGCCGCTGCACCAGCAAGGCGAACTGGGGTGTGACGTTGGAGTTTACCGCCTCGAGCGAGGGCGGCGGCGACCTCAAGTGTTTTGACAATAGTTCGTTCGACGTCAGCCCAGTGAACGGCGGCTTGCCCGAGAGCAGCTCGTGCACCATGCAACCGAAGCTGTATATGTCGGCGCGGGCATCTAGTGGCTGCCCTCGGATCTGCTCGGGCGACATGTAGCTGCGAGTGCCCTGAATCTTCGACTTTACGGCCAAGAGTCGGCTGAGCCCCACCTTCTTCCGCTGTGCCAACGCGAAGTCGATGAGCTTGACCTCTCCATCGGGATTGACCAGGTAATTGTCCGGCTTGATGTCGCGATGGACCCACCCCTGTTCGTTGAAATACGCCAGGCCTTCCCCCGCCTGAGTGATGATCTTGGGGACCAGATGGGACAGGCGCTGCGAGCCGCGGACGATATATTGCTTGAGGTTTGGAAAGGGGAAATACTCCATCACCAGAAACGGAGCGCCCAGAGCGCGGCCCAGTTCGTGCATGCGGATGACACGCTCGTGCGCGAGTTTGCACCCGACGGCGAACTCGTGCTTGAGATAGCCCGCGTGCGCGCGCTGCGCGCGGTATTCCGGCAGCAGCATCTTGAGCGCATAATGCTGCCACGTGGTAGCGTGGACGACCTCCCAGACCTGACTGGTCTGTCCGGTCATCAGCAAGTTCAAGAGTCGGTAGGAGCCGACGATTTCCTGACTGGCGCGAGCCACGATTGGTGATAGGCAGGCCGACGCCGCGAAGGGCCGGCTAGGTTGGCGAGCTTCTCGGTCCGTAAAGTGGATAGTTTAGCCCCCCCCTGCCCCGCCGACAATTGTCGTTCATTTCAGCCACAACCCCCGCGCCATGAGAGCCGCCCAACGCTACTGATGAAGACCGCGCTGATTCGCGAGCCGCGACGGCTCGAATTCGTCGACGCCCCCCTGCCCTCGCTGGACGACTTGCCAGGCGAACCGATATTGGTGAAGCTGCATGCTGGGGTTCTTTGCGCCTCGGACTTTCCGCGCTTCACCGGCGGCGCGTTTAATGTCACGTTTCCCCGTCCAATGGGCGACAGTTTGCACGAGCTGATCGGCGAGGTCGTCGAGAGCCGCAGTCGGCGGTTCCGCGCGGGCGACCTGGCGCTGGCGATCCCGCCCGACCAGCGCGGGCTTTCGGAATACGTGCTGGCGGACGCTTCGATGGCGGTTCCGCTGCCGGCGGCGTTCGAGCCGCGAGAGCAGTTGATCCTTGGTCAACCACTGGGCACGATCCTGTGGGCCGCGCGCAAGCTGCCGAATCTGCTGCATCACGATGTCGTGGTGATCGGACAGGGACCGATCGGTCTCTTGTGGAACCACCTGGTCGCTAACATGGGTGCGCGCCGAGTCATCGGCCTCGACAAGCTCGACTACCGACTGGAGGCCGGGCGCCGCATGAAGGCCACGCACACTGTCAACGTTGAGCGGGACGATCCGCGGCCGGTCGTGCTCGAGCTGACGGAAGGACGCGGCGCCGACGTGGTGATCGAAGCCGTGGGCCACCAGGTCGAGACGCTGCACCTGGCGGCGGACATTTGCCGCCAAGGGGGCACGGTGCTGATCTTCGGCGTGCCGGACGAAGAACACTATCCACTGCCCATCTGGGAGACGCTTCGCAAGAACCTCCGCTGGATCGGATCGGTGCATCCCGAGGTCCAGCGCGATCTGCCGCTGGCGCTCGACATGATCGTCGAGCGCCGGATCGACGTATCGCGCATGATCACACATCGCTTCTCATTTGCGGACGCGCCGCGCGCGTTCGAGATGGCCATCGAGCGAATTGGAGAACCGATCAAGGTCTTACTGGCGACTGAGGCGCATTGGGGATAGAGCGGCGCTACCTCCGCGATAAACGCGGAGGCTCTATAGGGTCACCAGAACTCCCCCCTGCCCTGTCAGCACTTGTTCGTATACCTGGCGGATTCGCTGCGTCGAATGCTGGTGCCGGAACTGGTCGGCGAAGCGGCGGCGTCCTTCTTTGCCAAGCCGCTCGCGTAGCGCCGCATCGCGTGCCAGTCGCGCGAGTGCATCGGCGATCGGCTCCACGCTGCACGGCGGCAGCAGGAAACCGGTCACATCGGGGATGACGACCTCGCGTGCACCGTCGATGTCGTAACTGACGACCGGCTTCTCGGCGATCAGCCCTTGGACGAGCGCCCTGGCCAACCCTTCTCGCAGGCTGGCGTGGACCACCACGTCCATCGCAGCAACGAGCTCTGGGATTCGCTCGGGCGACACGAGCCCGGCGAACTGAAATTGGCCGGTGAGTCCCGCATCGGCAATTTGTTGCTGCAAGCGATTCTTGAGGATTCCATCGCCGACGAACAGGAACCGTGCATCGGGAGTTTCACGGACTACTTGTCTTGCCGCCTGAATCACGTATTCATGTCCCTTGAGATGGAACAGCCTGGCGATCTTCCCGATCACCAAGTGCCGCGGCGCGTAACCGAGCTGCTCTCGCGCGGCTTGCCGCACTGCATTGGCGGTCAAATAAGGCTCAATTTCCATGCCGCTGTAGATGGTGGTGAACATTTCGCGCGGGGCGACGCGTGCTGCCACCAATCGCTCGGTCATCGCGTCGGCCACGCTGATCAAGGCGTGGCAGCGGCGCGCGGCGAACCGTTCGCAGAGCCGGAAAAACGTTCGCGGCCCCCTGCCCTGGTATTCATGGAACGGCGCCCCATGGACCGTGTGCACCACGGCCGGGACGCCGACCGCCGTGGCGGCCATGCGGCCCAAAAAGCCGCCCTTGGCGCTGTGCGTGTGCACGACGTCGGGGCGAAAGTCGCGCAGGATGTGTTTCAGGCGGACGTAGCTCGCCGCGTCGCGCCAGGGGTGGATCGAGCGCCGCAGTGAATCGACCATTGCCAGCGGCACGCTGTTCTTTTGCGCGCGATCGAGCAAGCTCCCCTCGGGACCAAGCGGCGGCCCGGTCACCAGCAAGACCTCGTCTCCGTAAATTCGCATCAAGTCTTCGCACGTGAGGAGCGTATTCTCCTGTGCGCCCCCCAGGATCATCCGCGTAATCAAGTGCGCGATTCGCATCGCGTGCCTCACTCGTCGCCGTAGCGAACATACAGTAGGAAAAGGCCGTGCGGGGGCGCGGTCATGCCCGCGGCACGCCGATCTTGGTGGTTGAGCACCTCAAGCGGCCAGTATTCGTCGCGCCTCCCCTGCCCAACTTCCACCAGCGTGCCCACGATCGCGCGCACCATGTTGTAAAGAAAACCGTCGGCCTCAACCTCGATGTGGATCAGCTCGCGGCGACAGTCGCCTTGGCGAAGAGCACCAATGTCGAAAATCGTGCGCACACTCGTGGTACGCGTGGGCCAATGCGTTTCGAAGCTGCGGAAGTCGTGCGTGCCGCGAAGCGCCTGAGCGGCGCGGTGCATCGCTTCGGCGTCCAGCCGTCGGCGGACGTGCCAGGCATATTGGCGGCAAAACACGTCGCGAAGCGGCCCGTCGTGAATGACGTAGCGATAGCGCTTGGAGCGCGCGTCGCGTGTCGCGTGAAAGTCGTCGGACGCTAGCGCCGCATCAACAACGGCGATGTCTGGCGGCAATCGCGCGTTTAGAGCGCGACGCAGTGAGTCAGGGCCGAGCGTTGTCGCAGAAGAAAGACTCGCCACTTGTCCGAGTGCGTGAACATGCGCGTCCGTACGGCCCGCGGCGGCGACGCGGATCGACTCGCCGGTGATTTCCGCCAGGGCGCGTTCCAACTCGCCTTGAACGGTGCGCACCTGAGGCTGACGCTGCCAGCCCGAATAAGCGGTCCCATCATACGCGAGCGTCAGCTTGAACGTCGGCACGAGGGCGCCACTTTACTCCGTGATGGATCCGCCGATTACACGGATTTCGCGGATGCATTGCGTTCGGATAAACCGCGAGCAATTTCCTAACCGCGGAGGACGCAGAGGACGCTGAGAATCCAATATCTCCATCTCTGCGCTCTCCGCGCCCTGGGCGGTTTATTCGACCGTCAGGCGATCGACGTTGAGGCGGCCTTGCGGCGGACCAAAAGCTCGGCAATCTGCACGGCATTGGTCGCCGCCCCTTTGCGCAGGTTGTCGCTCACGCACCAGAACGACAGTGCATTGGGCACGTACAAGTCCTCGCGAATCCGGCCGATGAACACCTCGTCGCGGCCGTCGCAGTCCAACGGCATGGGATACTCCTTCGCCGCCAGGTCGTCGCGTACAGCGATCCCCGGCATCGCGGCGAACAGCTTGCGCGCCTCGGCCGCGGTGACTTTTCGCTCGGTTTCGACCAGGATGCTTTCGCTGTGGCAGTTGGCCACCGGCACTCGCACGCAGGTCGGCGTGATCTGAATCGAATCGTCCCCCAGGATCTTGTGCGTCTCGTGCACCATCTTCATCTCTTCGGACGTGAAACCCCCCTGCTTCACGGAGCCGATCTGCGGAATCAGGTTAAAGGCGATCGGGTGCGCGAAGGCCTCGCAGCCAATCGACTCTTCATTCAGCCGCGCGCGGGTCCCCTGCTCGAGCTCTTGTGTGCCCGCCAGGCCTGCGCCGCTGGTCGCCTGGTAGGTGCTCACGATCACTCGCCGGACGCGAGCGTGGTCGTGAAGTGGCTTGAGCGCCAAGACCATCTGCGTCGTCGAGCAGTTCGGGCTGGCAATGATGCCGCGATGATCGTCGAGCGCCTCGGGATTGACTTCCGGGACGACGAGCGGCACGGTTGGATCCATCCGCCAGAAGGCGCTCTCGTCGACCACGATGGCGCCGCGCTCGACGGCCCAGGGAGCGAACTGCCTCGCGATGTCGTCGGGCGTGCTGCCGATCACCAGATCGACCCCCTCGAAGGCCTCGGACGATAGCACTTCGACCGTGCAGGTCTGGCCACGAACGGTCACCTTCCTGCCAGCCGAGCGCTGCGACGCCAGGAGCCTGATCCCCTCGAACGGGAAGCGGCGATCGGCCAAAAGCTCCAGGATAATCCGACCCACGGCGCCCGTAGCACCCACGACGGCAACGCAATCGTACACCTTTGGTCCTTTCGCAATCGCCGCGAAACGAGTTCGTCGAACGCTCCGCCGTTTTGTGGCTTCGACCGACCTTCAAGGTCAGTATAGGTCGACCATCAGACAGTTCAACGCCCACCACGGTTCGCGCGGCGGTGTGCTAGCGCCGGCTGAACGGTGGGACAAACCCACCGGCTCTAGGGTGTGCGTTGTCCGCGGACCGAGCTCGTGACGGAGGCACCAGTGGGACGCGCACGCATGCCGCGTGGCGGCCTCGCTGGGGCGGTCGTTTCGGCGGCAGCGGACATGGCGGCACGAGTACTTCGGCGATCGAACATGGCTCGCACGAGCGACGGCGAGACGAACGCCAGGTTTCCAAACAGCATCACTAGCCCGAATGTCACCATTCCCAGGCAGAACGCGATCCCCAAGTGCAAGGGAACGGCCAAGACGATGACAATCGGCCGCGTGAGCCGCGGCCAGACGAGCGCCGCATAGCTGACTTCCCAGAAAACGGTGACGTGCGTCAGCACGGCGATCACCATGGGCCAGTTGACGAGCCACGTCATGTCGAGCGACTGATACTCCAGGTTACCCAGCGCGATCCACATGGCCGTTCCGTCCCACCAGCTTGGGCCTTGCAGCTTCGACAGCCCGGCGAACAGATACACGATGCACATGTGTACTTGTATCAGACGGATGGCGATGTTGGCGGACACACTCGGCGCCGCCGGCGCCAGTGCGCCGTGTGCGCGGCGCCGTGCCAGCCAGCGGTCGACGCTGAACGCGGCGCCACTGGGCCCGATCATCAGGTACATCGCCAATAGTGCATTGATCTGGTCGAGGCCGAACAGCGAGCCGACCGCGCGGTTGGCATACGCCACGGTGATGAAATAGGCCGCCACGGACACCGCGCGGCTGAATAGCCCGAGGCACAACATCGCGAAGACGACCAGCGCCGCCAGGTGCGCGGCCCAAAGCAGCCATCGAGATTCGATCAGCCACAAGTAACTCCACGCGAATTGATCTTCACGCAGAGGTCCGACGATCGACTTTGGCAACCAACCATCCGGACCGAAGAACGCCTCGAGATCGAGCGTCCATACCAGGTGCGTATAGAGGAGCATCGCACCGGCCAGCAGCCGGATCAGTCCGAGCGTGGCCGGATCGGTCGGCGTAAACCAGAAACGGTTCCAGCCGCCAAGCGTCTGACTCGCCAGCTCGCGAAAGTATGCGACCACGGTCTTCATCATTCGGTCCGCGCGAAGCTGCCCAACAGGCGTTCTTCGTACAATGCCGGGTTGCTCAGCTTCATCCCCTCGAGCACCTCGCGCGGCCGTGGAATGTAATGCCGCCGCAGGTAGAGCGTGACGCGCCGCGCGTCGTGCTCCTTGAGAAGGTGCTGAGCATAGGCCCGCGCATAGCCTTCTCGCAGTGTCCGCGGCTCGTCGGGCAACGAATTGAGGAACTCGGTCAGCATGAAGTGCCGGTGATACAACAACCGCGGCCAATTCTCCTTCAGATTAGGGAACGTTCCTTCACGCCGCACGCCGTCGCGCATCGCTAGCTCGTAGCGCACCAGATGGCTGGGACCTGGCTCCGGCGCGAAGAAGTGGTAGCCGTGATTGAGATACGCAGCCTGTAAGTACGGCGCGAAGAACCGCCACAGACCATCGGCCAAGACCGAGGTAGGTGGCACGGAAAACGGGCCGACCCAGAGCGCCGTGATGTGCAACAGCAACACGACGCTGATTACGATGCGCAGCCGCGGACCAGGTATCCACGCACGCGTTGCGGCGGCCGATTCGGGCTTGACTAGGGGCTCGATCACGCTCTTGTTATCGACTGGCCAGACGACCAATGCAAAACAATTCCCGGCCGGCCGCTTTTCTTGGCTCCCAAGCGCGACGCACAAAACAATAGGCCCCCGCACGGCTTGCACGCCGTGCGAGGGCCCGATATCTCGATCGCCGCACGCCGCATGCCCGATTCATTGGGCCGCGGCGTGCCGCGATTGCAGAACGTCAGAAATACCTAGCGGCTGGCCACCACGGCCGCCTCGAGGTCGATCGTCACTTCGCGCGATTCGCCAGCCGAGAGTGAGATCTTCTCCTCTTTGACCAGCAATTGGCCATCACGCTCGAGCTCGACGCGAACTGGATACTCGGTCCAGTCCTGGCCAGCGGCCAGCTTCGTCGTCGCGAATTCACGAACAACCCCGGTCGACAAGGTTGGCTTGCCGGCCAGAAAGACCTTCGCCTCGGCCGGTACGTGAAGCGTCAACTTCGTTTGCACCGGCTCGTTGGCGACGCGGTCCTCGCCCTCTCGGCCGTCGAAGGCAAACGAGACGTTTGCCGAGCGGCCCGCTTCCAGCTCGACGCTGCGAGTCTCGACCACTTCCTTGCCGTCGCGCACGACAACCGCACGCAGCTCATAGGCGTACGAATAGCCGGGCTGCAGTCCGCGCGAGACGAACCGCCGCGCCGGACCAGTGCTGGTGGTCAGGCGATCGTTGACGAATACCTTCGCGTCGGCCGGCACGTCTACGGCCAGAGTCACGCTACGCCGATCGGGACCGTACGACGGATGGTAGGTGGTTTGACCGTCCGCTGCCGGCTCACCCTCGGCGGGTGGCTCGGTCATCGGAGCGCCTTCCGCCGGGGGAGCGCCCTCAGCCGGCGGCTGTCCTTCCATGGCCGGGGCATGATGCCCTTCGTAGTAGGCGCCCTGCGAACCACCGCTGGAGCCCCAACTACCACCACTAGAGCCCCAACTGCCGCCACTCGAACCCCAGCTTCCGCCGCTGGAGCCCCAACTTCCGTGCGACCCGTGGCTGCCATTCCATCGTCGCCAGCGCCATCCGCCACCCCACGAACCCCATGATCCGCCGGATGAACCCCACGAGCCACCTGACGAACCCCAGGAGCCGCCAGAGCTTCCATGCCACCACCAGGCGTTGGCGGTCGGCACGTCGATGGCGAAGGTGGCCCCCGCGACTACGACAGCCATTACGAGCTTTTTGACACCAATTCCGTCCATAACTCCATTGCTCCCCTGGAAAAAATGAGCGGTTTGCGAAAACGTCTCTCGAAAAACATACCAACACTAGCACGTAATTCAAGAAAGCTACGTAGATTTTTTTGATCCTGTGAGGTGGAAAATCTACACAGAATTTTTCGATTCGCCGTAACTTCTGTCACGGTAGTGGGATTGGTTCGCTAGGCTTCCAAGCTATGAACCATCCAGAACGCGCAACCCGCCCCAATCCACCGGCAATCCGTCGATCATTGCGCGGCGTCCGCCGTCGGGACAGCGGTGGACAGCGGTGAGTTTGACGATTACGCGGGGATTGACGGCTGGCGCACTAAGCCAGCGAGCTACCGCCGGCGACGCACAAGGCATCGTGCGTCACTCGCGCGTGGTGACCTCGAGTGCGACCTCGTCGAAGGAGATTTCGCCGGTCGCTCCGAACAGGCCCAGTCGCAGCACTGCCTCGCGGCTGCTTGTCGGGACGCGGATCGAGCGGCTCTCGCGCTTCCAGTCAAACGTCCCTCGCCACGGCCCGAGCGCCACGTCGGCCACGGTTGCGCGCTGGTCGTCGTAAAAGGTAATCGCCACGATCGGCGCCTCGCGAGCGCTCGCCGGCTCGATCCGCTTGGCGCGAACCCATGTCGACAACTCGATTTGGCGAATCGCTCGCCCGTCGATCGCAAATCCCTGCAGCGCCTGGCTTCCACGACCGGGTACCGAGTTGTGGAACGTCACATAGGCTGTGTCCACCGGCGCGTCGGCCGCCGCGATTCGATGCACCTGACGCTGATAATGCCAGCCGACGGGGCTGTCACTATCGCCGACCACCTGCTCGAACCCGCCATTCTCGATCTTCGGATTCAGCGCGTCGGGCTGCACGCGGCGCTGGTCCTCTGCCTGCCCCGTCATCGGCACGAAGAGCGTTGGCAACAGCGCCTCGCGCACGAGCCGGCCGTCTTGCTTCTTGAAGCGGTACAGCGACTGCTGAAACCGCTCGCCCAACGGGATGATCAAGGTGCCCCCTTCGCGGAGCTGTTCGACGAGCGCCGGCGGTACGCTCTCGGGCGAGCAGGTCACGATCACCTTGTCGAAGGGCGCGGCTTCGCTCCAGCCGGCAAAGCCATCGCCCACGCGCGTGTGGACGTTCTTGTAGCCGAGCTTCCGCAGCGTGCTCGCCGCGCGGCGACCAAGCGACTCAACAATTTCGATCGTGTACACATCCTTCACCAATCCGCTGAGCACCGCCGCTTGGTACCCGCTCCCCGTGCCGATCTCCAGCACGCGGTCGCTGGGCTGGGAATCGAGCTGCTCGGTCATGTAAGCGACAACAAAGGGGGGCGAAATTGTCTGTCCCTCGCCAATCGGCAGCGCCATGTCCAGGTATGCGAACTTGCGCTGGGCCACAGGCACAAACTCATGCCGCGGCACGGTCCGCATGGCCTCGATCACACGGGGCGCTTGGACGCCGGCGGCCACGATCTCGGAATCGACCATTTGTTGCCGCGCTAGCTCGAAGGGTCGCCCCCCCTGCCCTGCCCTGCCCTGGGCAATGATGAGCAGAACGAGCGTTGCGGCTGTCGCTGTGCAGCGCGATTTGGAATTCATTTCAGATCCTCTGTCGAGCCGCACCCACCGGGATAAACGCGGTGGCTCGCTGGCGCATTGCACGGGCGGGCCGCACGTGGTGCGCCCCCCTGCTCTGCCCTGACGGCGTGTCGACCTGTCGGTTTGGGGCGGAACTTGCCATAATTGTACGATAGTTGAGGTCATGCCATGCTGAACACGCGACTGAAGGAATTTGTTGTCAGCCGCCTGCTGCCACGCGTACGCATGCCGGCGCAGTACATCGGCGGCGAGCTGAACATGGTCCGCAAGGACCATCACCGCGTCCGCGGCCGGCTCTGCCTCGCATTCCCGGACGCGTACACGATCGGCATGAGCCACCACGGCCTGCAGGTGCTCTATTCGCTGATGAACCGCCGCGACGACTGGGCCTGCGAACGTGCCTTCACTCCTTTGCCTGACATGGAAGCCGAGCTGCGCCGCTCGAACGTTCCACTTTATAGCCTGGAGACCTTCACGCCGCTGGCCGAGTTCGACGTTATCGGCTTCAGCCTGCAGTACGAAATCTGCTCGTCGAACCTGCTGACGATGCTCGACCTCGGCGCGATACCTCTCCGTTCGGTGGATCGCACGCCAGAGCATCCGCTGGTGATCGCCGGCGGTCCGTGCGCGCAGAACCCCGAACCGCTGGCGCCATTCATCGATGTCTTCATCACCGGCGACGGCGAGCCGAGCCTGCCGGCCATCTGTGATACATGGCTCGAAGTCAGAGGACACGACCGCGGAGAAATGCTCGCCCAGCTCGCCGCGCGACTCCCGTTCGGCTATGTCCCACGATTCTACGAGCCCGAGTACGCGGCCGACGGCCGCCTGGCCGCGATGCATCGTACACGCCTCGACGTGCCAGCCACGATCGAGCCCTCGGTGATCGACTCGCTCGAAGATATCCCGCTGCCCACTGCTCCGATTGTTCCCTTGGTCGAATGCGTCCACGACCGCATTGCGATCGAGATCATGCGCGGCTGCCCCTGGCAGTGCCGCTTCTGCCAGAGCACGGTGATTAAGCGACCCTTGCGCATCCGCGAGGTGGAGACGATCGTCGCGGCCGCGCTCGAAAGCTATCGCAACACCGGCTACAACGAGATTTCGCTCCTGTCGCTTTCGACGAGCGATTATCCGCACTTCGAGCGGCTCGTGGAGCGGATGCAAGAGACGTTTCGCCCGCTCGGCGTGAACATCACCGTTCCCAGCCTGCGCGTGAACGAGCAGCTTAAGAGCGTCGCGCGGCTGATCACGACCGACCGCCATTCGAGCATGACGCTCGCCCCCGAAGTGGCTCGTGATGACATGCGTGAGCAGATCCGCAAGAAAATCACCAACCAGGACCTCTACGACGGCTGCCGCGAGGCGTTTCGCAACGGGTTCAACCGCGTCAAGCTCTACTTCATGTGCGGGCTTCCGGGCGAGCGGCCGGTGGACCTCGACGGCATCGTCGAGATGGCCGAGACCATTTCACGGATCGGCAAGGAAGTCCGCGGCCACTTTGCACAGGTGACGGCCAGCGTCTCGAACTTCGTCCCCAAGGCGCACACGCCGTACCAGTGGAACGGCATGCAAACGCGCGAGTATTTCCGCTGGGCGCACAAATACCTGCACAACCGCCGGCGCCTGAAGAGCGTGAGCGTCAAGTGCCACGACACGGAAACGAGCCTCTTGGAAGGGGTTCTCAGCCGCGGCGACCGCCGGCTGGCCGATGCGATCGAACTAGCCTGGCGGCGCGGCGCGCGCCTCGATGGGTGGTACGAGCACGCCAAGCCAGCTCTCTGGTGGCAATCGCTCGCCGAGACGGGCATCGACATCGAAACCACGCTCCACCGCCCCTACCCTCTCGAAGCGCGCCTCCCCTGGGACCACGTCAACATAAAAAAGGGCCGCCCGTTCCTTGAGAAGGAACAAAATCGCGCCACCGCACAACTGGCCGCCATGGCGGATGCGACATAGTCATGGCGCCTCCGGCGAGAGCGTCGCGTGAGGGTCTTCGATGGGCCCACGTGGAATTGTTGACAGTGGGTACTCCGTCTGAGAAGTTAATTTGGGTTGCACGTCCATTACAGGGGGTATGCATTCATGCGCGAGGCGATCGAGGCGTATATTCGGCGAGTCAAGGATCTCTCCGAACATGTGCGAGGAAACGAACAGGCGACCAAGAAGAGCCTCGTCGAACCTCTCTTCACTGCCCTCGGATATGACGTTACTGACCCTCGCGAGTGCGTTCCGGAACACCGGGAAGACTTCGGTCGCAACCGCTCCGTGAAGCCGGTGGACTATGCGTTTTTTCAGAACGGGAAACCGATCTTCTTCGTCGAGGCCAAGGAAGTTAACCGGAGACTCGTGGGGTACGACGAACAGCTCGGTGACTATTTCGCTAAGGCTCCTGATGCAAAGCTGGGGATCCTGACCAACGGCCTTCACTGGCGTTTTTTCGCCGACGTCGACAATGAGAACGTAATGGACAAAAGGCCGTTCTTGGAATGGCAAGTACTCTCCGACGCTGCGCCGCCCTGGGACTTCTTGAAGCTTCTTCAGAAGGCACAACACAACGCGGAGCTAATTCGGACGTTTGCGCAGAGGCAACGTCAACAAAACTTGCTTGTTGAAGAGCTTACGCGGTTGCTCGAGCCAGCGCCAGAGTTCGTGCGGCTTGCCCTTGCGAACATTGAGACACGCAATCTAACTGCGAGCGTCGTCGAAAGTTGGAGGCCAGTTCTGCGCGCCGCCATTCATGAATGGGCAAAACAGCAACGGCTTTCGTCCATTCTTCAAAGCTCTTCGCACGAATCGGATGGTTCGACGCAGGATTCAGAACCTCGCGTCGACACGACGAAGGAAGAACTTGAAGGGTTCGCGGCGGTCCAAAAAATTCTGGGTCAAGATCGTCCGGTTGCATTTGAGGACACCGCATCGTATTTCAAGATCCACTTGCCCGAACGGGATACGTGGGTAATTTGCCGTCTGGTGAATTTCCATAAGAAGCGGCCTGCCGTCTGGGTGCCCGTCTCCCCGGATCGAGTCAAACAATTGTCGTCTGAGGTCGATGTGACCGCGCCAGTACAAGGCTGGTCGGCGATTCCACTGAGTGACCACATGCGGATGGATGCAATCGCCGAGCTTTTGCGAACTTTATGGGACGAGGAACGAGCTCGCCATCCAGTCAGCGCGCCGACACTGCCATAGGCGCTAACTGGTCCCGGCGCTGTGGGCGCGACAGGGCAAAGTCGTTGCATGATTAGAACTACAGCACATACGAGACTCGGGCGCGCGGCGCTGCTCGGAGCGATCGCCGTCTTGTGGGCTGGCTTAGTACGAGGCCAAGATACGAAGGCCAAACCGGACGCTCTCCAGGACCTTGTCGATATCGGCGAGCTTCGCGATGCGTTCAACAACGCTCGTGGAAAACCACGGCTGATCCTGCTGCTTTCGCCCACCTGACCGGGCTGTGTCGAGGGCGCCGGTCTGGCGCAAAAGCTCCTGCGTGAACACGCGAATCAACCGCTGGCCGTCCTTGCCGTGTGGCTGCCGATGTTCCCGGGCGATGCGCGGAATCGCTGGAAGGAAGAGTTGCTTTCCGATCCCAGAGTGAAGCATTATTGGGACCCCAAGGTGGGTGTAGCCGGACCGTGGTTCCGCGATCACGTTGCACGTCTGCGACAGTCGAAGACACCGGGCAAGGACTACCTTCATGGCGGCTACGGGCAAGACCGCGCCGCCTGGGACGCGTTTTTCTTGTTCGGACCGGATGCCACCTGGGATGCGGCGCCAGAGCCTATTACATCATGGGGCCGGCCAGTCTATCGTGCCGAAGCCGAGCTTCGCACTGACCTGAGGCGATTGATCAAGCAGACGCGGGTCGACTAAATCGGATTCTTCAGCCCTGCATACAAAGCGCAGGCTAGGGCCGCATCGACGAGTTTCCCTCGCTTGCGCTTTGGGCTAGTGTGAGACATCCCGCACCGGCCGCCAGACTAGGATCTCTCCCTTGCCGGGCACCGATGCGTCGCCGGAATAGAGGTCGTAGGATCCAGCCTGAGGCGCAAGTGGAAGCGTGATGCCCAGTTCGGCCAGCCACCGGGCGTATAGTCGCAGAAACGTCGGATTGCATGAACGGGCAAGGGAGAAGGTCGGGAGCATCGAGATCGGCGCCAGCGAGATGATCGTGCCGCGGACCATCCAGGCTCCGGTGCGAAGCTCGGCGCCGGAGAGGAGCACGATGTTGCCCCCTTTCATCTGCAAGCCGGCGAAATCCTTGGCCGGGCCGCCGACGACGATCGTTCCCTTTTTCATTCGCATGCCGATTTCGAGGCCGGCCGAGCCGCCGATCAGGATCGTGCCGGCGCGCATGCCGGTGGGACCTCCGCGATAGGCAGCCCCAACCTGTCCGCCGGCGCTGCCGTGGATGCGGATCAGGCCGCCCCGCATTTCCGCCCCCACCCAATCGCCCGCGTCGCCGTGGACCTCGATGCCGCCCCCATTCATGTAGGCGCCCAAGTGCATGCCGGCGCTGCCGTGGATCGTAATTTGCCCGCGTTTCATGCCGCGGCCGATCCATTTCACCCGGCGGAGATCGCCATGGATTTGCACGTCGTCGGTTTTCTCGCCCTCGACGTCGAAGAAGTCGTCCAAGCGGCGGCGGCGCTTGCCCAATTGAACGGTGGTGGCGCGAATCTCGTCGTGGGCGAGCGTGGACAGCACGTCGGGCGTAAGTACCTCCGCCTCCAGCGGCACCGCGGGCTGTTCTTTCAGCGTGAGTGTAATTGCGCCCATTGCGACTCAAAGCATGTAGAGTCACGGCTGCCATTGCTTCAGTTCATCGACGAGGCGGAGCAATTCCTGGCGCTTCTTCTCGAAGACGGCGAAGAGGATGATAATCGCCACGCCCAGCGCGATGCCACTCGCGGGCCAGAGCCAGGCCTGATCGAGGTCCACGGCCGCATGCCAGATGAGCGTCACGAGCGACAGCACCAGGAATGCGGTGCCAAGGAATAGGAATGCGCGCACGCGAAGCAATATCCCCGCGAAGACCCCTAGTACCGAAAGTGCGGCCAGCACCAGCACGAGCCACGGCGCGCGGCCAACGCCTTGGATGAAGATGTCGGCCGTGCTGGCGACGTAGATCGTCATCGACGTGAGATAGCGGACCGCCGTCATTTGTGCCTCGGAGAGCCGGTCACGGTTGAGGTACGCCGCGGCCAGTACGCACAGCGCCGGCGGGATCAGCCACAGTTGCGGGTGCTCGAATAGCCCGTAGCCGCCGACGCGATGGAGATAATGCCACAGCCCGCCGTTGGCGGCCAATACGGCCAAAAGCGCGAAGCCGAACGACCGCCGCGTGACGGCGAGTGCCGTGTACAGTCCGCCCACCACCAGGAGCACTAACGAATAGTTCGTTTCGCTGGCAACGAACCAGAATCCGGCGACCGGCAGCAGCGGCAAAAGCGTGCCGGTTCGCTCGAGCGGCTCGGCAATCAGGTCTTGCTGGTGACGGCGGAACCATTCCGATAGCCCGGCCCCCAGGTAGGCAATGGCCATCACCACCAGCGGCCAATAGGCCTGCAACAAGCCGCTGAAGAGCCAAGGCATGGTCAGCCGGACGTGAAGGAACTCGAGCGCCAGGACCACCTCCGCGGCGTAGATATATGCCGCACGCCCGCGCTGTGAGAGACCGAGCGCGTCGCGTCCCGGCAATAGCGCGGCGGCCAAGGCGGCGGCGAAGAGCACGAGCAGTGCAATGGCCACCACGAGTATGCCAGGCCAGGTCAGCGGTACGCTCCCACGAGCGAGATAAAAGGCCGCTTCCTGAGCGAGCACCGCCACCAGCGAAACGGCCAGACCCGCTACAAGCACGGGCGCAAACTGCTCGGCAGCGCGAGTCCATTCGTTCTTGCGCAGCGGAAGCTTGCTGAACCCAATCGCGTACAGCACGCTTACGGCCACCAGAGCCACGCACGTGGCGACGCTGCGCACAAGGACCGCGTTTTCGGCCGCCGGGTCGACCCATGACCAGGAGAATGCGATCGTACCCAAGGCGCCAACCAGCAGAGAAGCATATTGCAGGCCGCGGCGACTGCCGGCGGCAAGCAGCCCAAGCGTCAGCGCCTGGACCATCGCAGCCTGGCCGGCGGTTGTTCGCAACAGCGGATCGGGGCAGGTGAGCTGAATCCAATAGACCAGCGCCAAGACGAGCCCCACCAGTGCCGCGGTAATCGAATCAAACCAGTTGAGACTTGGCGGCGAGGAGTTGCCACGAGCTGGAACACCCAGCCGCTGTCCGAGAGCTTCGAGCGCACCACGGCGACTCGACAGGTAACTGGTGGCGAGCGTAAAGGCGCCCAGCGCAATCGCGCCCGTCCAAAGGAGCTGGTCCCCTTCGAGGTCGAGCGCGTCCAGAAACTTGCCCACCAGCACCAGTCCGAACAGATAGACGACGGCCACGGCCTCGCGAGCGCGCTGATCCCAAAGACAGGCAATTGCTGCCAGCGCCGTCGCCACGAATGCCGCATAGCCCAGCGGTTGACCGGTCGGCAGGCCGTCGCCGGGCGCGTCGGAGGAGATTCCCAAGGCGGTGGCCAGCGCGAGCAGCAAAACCGCCAACCACGTCGCGGGACGGTGCGCCGGCAGCGCAATCGACCAGCCAAGCCCTTCGCGATGCGGCCGGATTCGCCGGGTCTCGATCACCAACCATGCCAGGACCGGCAACGCCAGCACGATAAGGTTTGCATAAAAGTACGCAAAGTAGCGTTCGTCGCCTGGTGGCATTGAGGCCCAATAGGCGCTCTGCGAGAACCAAATACTAAATGCCAGAACGAACAAAGCACTCGCGATATAAAGGAATCGACGTCGGCACGACCAGATTGCCAGGGCGATGCACACCATGGCGATCGACAATTGCCCAGCAGGGAACCACCACTGGAGAATCGCCGCGGCGACGAGCGCTGTTTGAAACGCGGTAAACAGCGCCGACGAACGCCGCAGGATGGCCGCCCCCAGCCACACGAGCGCCACCAGCGACAGGTTGGCCGCACAGGCTGAATTCTCGACCCGGTGTATGGGCCAACCAACCAGGTCGCCGATGATGAGCGCCACCGCGACGCCCGACGTTAGGAGTGCTGACCGCTCGACGCCGCCATACATCCGGATATCGCCGAGCCGGAACCGTCGCAGGACTTCCGCAATCGCCATCGCGACAAGCCCATGTACCGCGGCCGCCGTGGTCCAGGGGGCCGCAAGGGGCGAAGGCGACGCGAGTCGAAATACGACTCCTTGGACGACCGCCAGCGCGACCAGCGCGGAGCCCGTCCAGGCGAGCGCTGCCGGTACGGGAATGCTCGCTGAGTGCGATGACGCAGACCGAATGGAAAGCACGACGCCGGCGGCCAACGCCGCCGTCGCGTAAAACGCATAGACCCATACAGTCTGATACGGGTCGCGCGGCACGCCGAAACCAAGGGCCGTCACGAGCGCGAGACTGGCGACCGAGCTGATCGCCGCCAGCGCGCCATAGGTCGCGGCGTCGCCGAGACGGCGGAGTCGGTGCCAGATGATCGCTCCCGCGGCGTAAAGGGACGCGACAACGACCAGGCCATTGCCACTGGTGGCATCCAGAAGCGCACGAGCCGTTGTCGCCGGCGAATTGTCCCACCAGCCAAGGCGGCCGAGAACGACTTGCAGTACAACCAGCCAGCCGATTGCCAATGCCGGCCAGGCCAAAAGGTGCGCGGCCGCAATATCGAAGAGTACCGCGACGGCCGAAAGCACAACAAAGTCGACCAGAGCGACGGCCGCTATCAATGCCGGCTGTGGCCAGGCGAACGCTAAAGCCGCGACCATGATCACTCCGCCGAGCACGGCGACGGCCGTTCCGGCGGTTCGCGCGGCCGCCAGTTCCGGATTCCGCATGCGTTGCCAGACAAAGAGTCCGCTGGCCAGCGCCGGCGTGCCGGCGAGTGCCACCAGGGGGGACAATTGTTCGAGCGCCCCAGCCACATTGCCCGCGAGCGTCAAGAGCAGCCCTTGGGCCGTCGCGGCGGCAAAGGCAGTCAGACCCAGCATTCGCATCAGCGTGTGGAATTCCGACTCGCTCAACTGCGACCGCGGCCACAGCCTCGCCACGAGCGCTCCGACGGCTGTCGCGTGAAGCGCCAGCGGCAGGCCGGCGAGCAGATACAACGACCCCAACGGCCCATCCATTGCAAGCAGATGACGCATGAGGAGCTGTGCCGCCGACGAGCCCACCACGCCTAGCGCGAGCGCCGCCGGCGCGGGCGCGACGATCAAGCGCCCCGCGAAGAAAACGAGCGTGCCGAACAATGCGACCGACAGCACTTCTCCGGCGATCGCACGCGCGTCACTCGCGGCGGCATCACTTGCAAAGGCAGCGATCGCCAGGAAGTGCAATGGTACGAGCAGCGTGGCAATCACCAACACGCCACGGCTCGTCGTGGGCAGCTTCCATTGGCGAGCCATGTAGAACCCCACGCCAAACAGACTCGCCACGACGCCGTTCAGCAGGCCGAATTTGACGAACGGGCGCGAGGCGATCTCGCTCCAGAAGCTGATCACAAGCGCCACCGAGCAGCCGACGATCAGCAGGCCGCCGGCCAGCTCGCCCCAGCGGACGTTTTTCTCTTCCATGAACGTGAGCAGCAGGTTGGCCAGCGGTGCACGTGGCGCTCTTGTCGCCGTCGGTTCCGCCTCCGGCAGCTCGTGAAGCGACTGCTCGTACCGCCTGGCGCGAGCGGCCACGTCGTATTGCTGTAACGGTGGGGGCGGCACGGGGGAGGTCGCGCGGTGCTCTGGTGCAGCCAGCGGCATGAACGGCTGCGGTGGCTGCTGGGCTTCGTCGACCAGCACCGCCTCGACAATTGATTGCGCAGGGTCGACCGCGCCGCGTACTGCGCAGCGCGTCTCCTCTTCCATGACCGCATGCAGCAGGCGATCGCAACTCTCGCGCGGCAAGAGTCCCGCTTGCGCCAGGTGGGCAATATGCCGGCGAACGGATGCAATACCGGCCGTGGTCGCGCTCGAAGGAATCGCGGGCCAATCGCATACAAGGCAACTGCCGCCCTGCAACGGGCTGTGGCAACGGGGACAGAAGTCGGGTCGCGACAAGTGGTCAGCGTGCAACAAACCGGGCGATCGGCGTGTGCGCCGAGTGACGAGGTAGATCGCGCCCAAGGCGATCAGCATCCCGAGCAGGAGCATGAGCGAGATTGGGTCCGTCATCGGCGAGATTCCTGTACGCGGCCCCCAGCGCCACACTACGTCACAGGCGAGCTTGCCGCGGCAGTATAACGACCGAATCGACGCCAAAGGACCGAAACGCTCGCGAGAACCGCCGCGATAAACCCGGCGGCTCGCTTTGCGTTGCTCGTTGTGCGGCGTTCGTGGCTCGTGACGGCGGTGCTCTTACACCCCTTGCGGCGCGCCCCAGTGCTCGCGGTATTGGCGGCGGACAAGTGCGTCGGCCTCGGCATCGCCAAGGACGTGCTCCGTTTGCGGATCGAAGTTGAGCGAACGGCCCAGCCGCGTGGCGATATTGCCCAAGTGGCAAAGTGAGGCCGAAAGGTGCCCGGTGAACGCATCGGCACGGGGTGGAGCGCCAGAGCGGATTGAGTCGCAGAAATTCCGCACGTGGGCCGCGTCGTCCTGCGATTCGGGCTTGATAGGCAAGTCGATCGGTTTGTTTCCGGCGTCGCGCACCTCGATCTTGCCGCGACGGCTGAGGAACATCTGCCCGGCGGTGCCGTAGAACTCCGCCCCGCTGTCGACGTTTCGCGGGTAATTGGTCGACCAGAGTCGCTGCTCGTAGACGAGCAAGCGCCGGTCGCCCGGACCGCCCGCTCCCGCGTATTCGAAGGTGACCTGCTGCGTGTCGGGGAACTCCTGGTCGTCGTCGAAGTGGAACTTGCCGCCGAGCGCCACGACCTTGTTGGGGTGCGTTTCAACGCCCAGGCCCCAGCGCGTGTAGTCGATGTCGTGCACGCCGTCGTTGCCCATGTCGCCCGCGCCGAAGTGGTACCACCACGTCCAACGGTTGTGCACGCGGTTGGAACGGTAGGGGATCATCGTGGCCGGCCCGACCCAGTTGTCGTAATCGAGCTGCGGTGGAGGGTCGCAGTCGTGTCCGCGTCCGATCGAACCGCGGCGCTGCACGTTCCAGCATTTGGCGGCCAGAACGGTGCCGATGGCGCCTTCGTGCAGTGCTCGAGCGGCGTCGATCATCATGCCGGTGCTGCGGCACTGCGTGCCGTGCTGGACCAGGACCTTGTTCCGCGCGGCAGCCTCGACCAACAGGCGGCCTTCGCGAATATTGTGCGAGATCGGCTTTTCAACGTAGACGTGCTTACGGGCGTTGCACGCCAAGATCGAAGCCGGCGAGTGCCAGTGGTCGGGCGTGGCCACGATGACCGCGTTGACGGTTTGGTCGTCGAGAATTCGCCGCAGGTCGCCGACGGCGCGGCCGGATTGGATTCCCAATTCGGCGGCCGCACGGTCTCGCCGGCCTTCGTCCACATCGCACACATAAGCGACCTCGACGCCCGGCGTGCTCCTGAACAGGCCGGCGTCGTGCACGCCGCGGCCGCCGCAGCCGATCAGGCCGACGATGATTTTCTCGTTCGCGCCGGCAGCCGCCGGCGCTTGGCCGCGACGAAGCGCCGTGGCGGTCAGGGCAGCTGCCGAGAGCTTCAAAAACGCGCGGCGATCGTTGGCTAGCATGATCGGTCTCCCCTCGTGGGTGATGGTGGTGGCGGTTTGGCGCAATCGGTTCTGGAGAATGATTTTACCGACGCGATGGCCGCTTTGCACGATGTGCGGATGCAGTCGAAGAAGTGCGAAGCGTTGGTGCCAATCGTGCCACCGCCAGGGCGGATGAGCACGGCGAGACGTCAAGTGGGTGAGCGCTCGTGCTTCACAAAAGCGTAACAATCGCGCCGCGCGTCGAATTTGCCTGACCGCGCCCAGGAGGACGGCTGTTCGTGGCAAGCGGACCCACCGTTACCACAGCCGGCATTCAACGTCGATCTGGGTTGTACACAATTTTTTACTGGTGCGTAAAAAACATTTGACTTTGCACATTGCTTGAATCAATATGGTCACCAACATTTTGAATTGTGTTTCATTTCCTGAACACCGATGTCATGTAAGCGGCAAAAGACAGTCCGCTTCTCGATACCGTCTAACAATCACGTCTTGGTTTGTGAACAGCGGCGCGGCGGAGCTCGGCCGAAATCCCTTTACTTGCTGCGTAATGTTGGCCTGGCGTAACGCGGTGCGACGAAAACCACTCGGAGGTCTGCCATGATGCGTTGGATAGTGGGATCCAGCATGCACTTTCGCCTGCTCGTGATCGCGGTGGCTGGAGTAGTCATGTTTTTTGGCTTTCGGCAAATGCGCGACATGCCCGTCGACATGTTGCCGGAGTTCTCGGAGCCCTACGTCGAGGTTCAGACCGAGGCGCTCGGCCTTTCGGCGGCCGAAGTGGAAGCCTTGATCACCACGCCGCTGGAAGCCGACATGCTCAACGGTTGTCCTTGGGTGAAGGAGATCCGATCCGAGTCAATCCCCGGCCTGTCGTCGATCGTCCTCATCTTCGAGCCGGGCACCGATATTCTCGATGCACGCCAAGCAGTACAGGAGCGCTTGACCGAGGTTTTCACCTTGCCGAACGTCTCCAAATCGCCGACGATGCTCAACCCACTCTCCTCGACCGCTCGCGTCATGAAGGTCGGCCTCACGTCCGACAAGCTTTCGCCGGTCGAAATTTCGGTGCTGGCGCGCTGGACGATCAAGCCGCGGTTGATGGGCATTCCCGGCGTGGCCAATGTCAGCATCTGGGGTCAGCGCGAACGGCAGCTCCAGGTGCTCGTCGATCCGCATACTCTGCGCGACAAGCAGGTCACGCTGAACCAGATTATCAGCACCACGGGCAATGCACTGTGGGTGTCGCCACTGAGCTTCTTGAACGCATCGACGCCGGGCACGGGTGGCTGGATCGAGACACCCAATCAACGTCTTGCCATTCGCCACTTGCTGCCGATCTCAACGCCCGAGCAATTGGCGCAAGTGACCGTCGAGGGAACGAACATGCGCCTGGGCGACGTGGCTCAGGTGGTCGAGACGCATCAGCCGCTGATTGGCGACGCCATTGTGAACGACGATTCGAACCTGATGCTGGTGATCGAAAAGTTCCCTTGGGCGAACACGGTGGAGGTGACTCAGGCCGTGGACGAAGCGCTGCTCGCGTTGTCACACGGTTTGGGTGGCCTGCGGATGGACTCCACGCTTTATCGTCCGGCGACGTTTATTGAGGCGGCGATGGCCAATCTCTCGTCGTCGCTGGTGACCGGCGGAGTTCTCGCGGCGCTGGCGTTGTTCGCCTTCTTCTTCAACTGGCGGACCACGCTGGTCGCGATCGTGGCGATCCTGGTATCGGTGTTTGCGGCACTAATGGTGCTCCATTACACAGGGACACCGTTGAATATGCTGGTGATCGCGGGGTTGACTCTGGCGCTGGTGGCGATCATCGACGACGCCGTCGGTGACGTCTGCAACGTCTCGCGGCGGCTGCGTGCACTTCCCGCCGGCGCGGACGAAACGTCGACCATGAACACCATCCAGGCGGCGGCCTTGGAGCTGCGCGGCGCGTTGGGCTATGCGACCGTGATGCTGGTGCTGGCCGTCGCGCCGCTCTTCCTGATCGACGGTGCGTACGGCGCGTTCTTCCGGGCGATCGCCTATCCCTACGCACTCGCCATTGTCGTATCCATGGTCGTCGGATTGACCGTGACGGCGGCTCTGAGTCTTACGCTCTTGACCGGCCGGCTCGCCGAGCACGGCACACCATTCGGTCGATTGCTCGAGCGCCTGTTCGACACAGCCGTCGCGCGAGCCGCGCATTCGCCAAAGCCGGTGTTTATCGGCCTCTGTGTTCTGCTGGCCGCCGGCTTATTGCTGGCCTCGCGGCTCGAGCGTGATGAGCTCCTGCCGCGGTTCAAGGAGACTGAGCTGATGGTGAACCTGGACGGCCTGGCCGGCACGTCGCACCCGGCGATGGCGCGGATTGTAAGCAAGCTCACTCATGACCTGCGTGCCGTTCCGGGCGTGCGGAATGTCAGCGCCCATGTGGGTCGCGCGGTGATGTCGGACGAAGTATCGAACATCAACGCCAGCGAGCTGTGGGTCAGCCTGGATCCCAAGGCGGATCACGACCGTACGGTCGCCGCCATCCAGGAAGTCGTGGATGATTATCCCGGTCTCGATCGTGCGGTGCTCACCTACACCCAAGAACGGATCGAGGACATCATGTCGGACGAACCGGTCGCGGCCACGGTGCGCGTCTATGGCGATGATTTCAATGTCATACGCAGCAAGGCCGAGGAGGTGGCGGCGGCACTGGAAAAAATTCCGGGTGTCCGCACCGCGGACGTGGAGTACCCATCCGAGGAGGCAAGCCTGGAGATCGAGGTCGATATGGAGAAGGTCAAACAGTACGGACTCAAACCGGGCGATGTCCGCCGATCGGCAACGGCGCTCTTGTCCGGGATCGAAGCCGGCAACCTCTTCGAGCAGCAAAAGGTATTTGAGGTGGTGGTGTGGGGCACGCCCGAGACACGCCACAGCCTGACCAATGTCCGCGAGCTGGTGATCGACACGCCCACCGGCGAACACGTGACGTTAGGCGACGTGGCTGATATCCGCTTCGCGCCCGCCGAGTCCGTGATCGAGCGCGAGACCGTGGCCCGACGAGTCGACGTGAAGGCCCAGATCTCGCGGACGGCTGATTACGCCGCGCTGTCGGCCGAAATCGAACGGGTGCTCGAGAAAATCGAGTTTCCATTGGAGTATCGCGCCGAGCTGCTGGCCGGGTATGGCGACCGGATGGCGAATTGGCGCCGCGTGATTGGTGTGGCGGCCGCCGCCGTGATCGGCATTTTTCTGCTCATGCAGGTGGCCTTCCGAAAGTGGCGCTTGGCAGCAGCCGTTCTTGTGTCGCTGCCGGTGGCGCTCGTGGGCGGAGTGGCGGCCGTGTATGTCACGGGCAACGTTGTCACGCTCGGTGCGCTCTGCGGCTTCGTCGCCGTGCTCACGATCGCGCTGCGTAACGGCATGTCGCTCGTCAAGCACTATCAGAATCTCGAGCAGCACGAAGGGGAAGCCTTTGGTCCCGCGCTAGTCCAGCGCGGAACACGAGAGCGCTTCGCACCTATTGTGATGAGCGCCATCGTGACGGCCTTGGTCTTCTTCCCATTGGCGGTTTACGGCAACGCGGTGGGACTGGAGATCGTCTCGTCGATGGCTGTGGTCGTGCTCGGAGGGCTGGTCACGACATCGCTGCTCAGCCTGGTCGGCGTACCTGTCGTGTACTTGCTATTCGGCGCAAATCCCGAGCCGGAACTGTTCCCGGAGCTTCAAACAGCGGAGCATCCGTCAACGGTTCTGGGTGGCCCCGCGATTCAACCAGCAACCTGACCAATTCCTACGTAACTAATTCCTACATATTGCATTTGGGAGAAACTTACATGAACACGCACGTGAATCGACTGCTGGTGGCACTTTTGGCCTGTACTGGGTTTCTACTTTCAGCGTGCCAACGGCACACCCAAACACACGAACATGAACATCCGGCGAAAGTCGAGCATCCGGCCGGCTCGAATGTGGCGCGCGTCACCTTGACCGAGCGAGCGATCGAGCGAATCGACCTGCAGACGGCCAAGGTGGAGGAACGAGGCGGCGGCGGCGCGGACGCCGCGCCGGCCAAGGTCGTGCCGTACTCGGCGCTGATCTACGACCCCCAGGGTAACGTCTGGGTCTACACGAGCCCCTCGGCGCGAACGTTTGTCCGGCATCAAGTCCATGTCGATCGCATCGAAGGCAACGATGTGATCCTGGCGGATGGCCCGGACGTCGGAACGACGATCGCCACGGTGGGTGTCGCCGAGTTGTATGGAACGGAGTTCGAGGTTGGTCATTAACACAGTGTCTGGCAGCACACCGATTGCGGAATCGCAATTCCGCTTGAGACAACGGCATCAACTCCTCTCCCCCGTGGGGAGAGGGTAGGGTAAAAGGTTTTCGCCGCGAGGCGCAATCAACTGCGATCCAAAATACTCCGAGAGGTTCTATCATGTTGAACTGGATTGTGGCGTCAAGCCTGAGGTTTCGTTACCTCTTGCTGGCCGTCGCGGCGGGGATGATGTACTTCGGCTTCGACCGGCTGCGCCATATGCCCGTCGATGTGTTTCCCGAATTTGCACCACCGCTGGTGGAGATTCAAACACCCTGCCTCGGCCTGTCTCCGGAAGAGGTGGAACAGTTAGTGACGATTCCGCTGGAGGAGGCGCTCAACGGCATGGCTGGCTTGGACGTCATGCGTTCCAAAAGCGTGGAGCAGCTTTCGTCGGTGAAGATGATTTTCAAGCCGGGCACTGACCTGATGACGGCGAGGCAACTGGTGCAAGAGCGCGTCGCGATTGGGTCACGCGCGCTGCCCACATGGTCTGCCCCGCCGGTGATGTTGCCACCGCTGTCGGCCACCAGCCGCTGCATGAAGATCGGCATCTCCTCGCAGACGCGTTCGGTGATCGACCTCTCGATGATCACGTATTGGACAATCCGCCAGCGGCTGTTGCAGGTGCCGGGCGTGGCGAACATCGCCATCTGGGGCGAACGGATCGAAATGCCGCAGGTGCAAGCCGATCCCAAGCGGATGGCCGAGCATGGCGTCACGGTGGACGACCTGATGGAGGCCACCGGAAATGCCTTGGACGTAACTCTTCTGCAATTCTCTGATGGCCACCATGTGGGATCTGGCGGGTGGATTGACACGCCTAACCAACGACTTCAGATCCGGCACGTTGCGCCACTAGTGAAAAAGTCGACCGAGGTGACGGCGGACTCATTGGCCAACGTGGTCATCAAAGTGGAGGATGGCAAGCCGCTCTTGATGAAGGACGTAGCCGACGTCGTGGTTGGCCATCAACCCATGATCGGCGACGGCATCATCAATGACGGGCCAGGGCTGCTGTTGATCGTGGAAAAATTCCCTTGGGGCAACACGCTGCAAGTGACCAAGGGAGTGGAAGCAGCACTTGACGCGCTGCGCCCTGGTTTGCCCGACGTGGACATCGACAGCGCCATCTTCCGTCCGGCGACGTTCATCGAGATGTCGATCGACAATCTCACCACTGCGCTAATCATCGGCTGTATTCTCGTGGTAATTATTCTCTTTCTCTTTTTGTACGAGTGGCGTGTCGCGTTGATTAGCTGTACGGCGATCCCCTTGTCGCTGATGGCCGGGGCGCTCGTGCTCTACTGGTGGGGCACGACCATCAATACCATGATTCTAGCTGGCTTCGTCATTGCACTGGGCTGCGTTGTCGATGACGCGATCGTCGACATCGAAAACATTGTGCGGCGCCTGCGACAGGCGCGCCGAGAGGGCGTGAAAAAACCGTTTCAGAATATCATTCTCGAGGCCTCCATTGAAGTGCGCCACGCCATTGTTCACTCATCGTTAATCGAGGTCATGGCGTTGCTGCCCGTATTCGTCATGCAAGGACTGTCCGGCGCGTTTTTCCAACCGCTGGCTTTGTCCTACGTGTTGGCAATGATCGCATCAACTGCCGTGGCACTGACGATTACACCGGCGATGGGTTTTATCCTGTTGCGCAATGCACCGCTCGGCGATCGTGAGTCGCCGGTCGTACGGTGGCTGCAGCATGGGTACCATGCGGTGCTTTCGCGAATTGTCCAAGCGCCGCGGTGGACGTACGCCACGGTCGGTCTCATCGTGTTAGCCGGCATCGTCGTGACACCCCGACTCGGCCAGGGACTGCTTCCCTCGTTCAAGGAGCGCGACTTTCTCATGCACTGGCTGACCAAGCCCGGCACGTCGTGGCCGGAAATGAACCGCATCACAATCCTCGGCAGCAAAGAGCTGCGGCAAATCCCCGGGGTGCAAAATTTTGGAGCTCATATCGGGCAAGCACTCATCATGGATGAAGTGGTCGGGATGTACTTTGGCGAAAACTGGATCAGCGTTGATCCCTCGGTCGATTATGACGAAACGGTCAATCTCATTCAGGCCACCGTGGATGGATATCCTGGGCTGTTCCGCGACGTGTTGACTTACCTGAAGGAACGAATCCGCGAGGTGCTGACCGGCACGTCCGAAGCAATCGTCGTGCGGATTTATGGCAATGAGCTGAAGGTGCTCCGCGACACGGCGAGCGAGGTGCGCAAGGCGCTCGAGCCGGTTAAAGGAGTGATCGACCTGCACGTGCAATTGCAGGAAGAAATCCCTCACATTGAAGTCAAGGTGGACCTCGAAAAGGCCCATCAATATGGAGTTAAGCCAGGCGACGTACGCCGTGCCGCGGCCACGATGATCGCCGGCGAGGAAGTCGGCGACATCCACATCGGCAACCGCACGTATGATGTGAACGTGTGGAGCACCCCGGAATCGCGACACAACTTGACCGATCTGAAGAACTTACCGATCGACATCCCGAGCGGTGGCCACGTCCGTTTGGCAGATGTGGCCGACGTGCGCGTCGCTCCCACGCCCAACGTCATCAACCGCGAGAACCTCAAGCGCAAGATCGACGTGGGCGCGAACGTCAAAGGTCGCGCGCTGGGAGACGTGTATGCCGACGTGCAGGCGGCGCTAGCGACCGTCAAGTTTCCGCGCGAATATCATGCCGAGCTGCTGGGCGAATACACGGAGCGGCTCGCTGCACAACGGCGCATGTTGATCTGGTCGGTATTCGCCGTCCTATTGATTTTCCTCCTGCTTCAGACGTCGTTCGGAAGCTGGCGACTGGCGACGATCGCATTCCTTACGTTGCCGGCCGCCCTAGTGGGCGGAGTGCTGGCGGCATTCGCAAGTGGTGGGGTGATCTCGCTTGGATCGCTCGTTGGATTCCTTACCGTGTTGGGAATTGCGGCGCGCAATGGCATTCTGATGATCAATCACTTCCAGCATCTGGAGGACGTAGAAGGTGATACGTTTGGTCCAGGACTAGTTCTGCGCGGGGCACGAGAACGGCTGGCGCCGATCTTGATGACGGCGGGAACGACAGGTCTGGCACTGGCGCCACTCGTGATCGCCGGACAGATCCCGGGAAACGAGATCGAGCACCCCATGGCCGTGGTCATTCTCGGTGGTCTGGTTACAGCAACCGTGCTGAATCTGTTCGTAATTCCATCCCTCTATTTGCGGTTCGGGGCTCGTTCGAAATCGTCCACGCAACAGTTGCAACCTGCATCGTGATACGAGATAAATAATATCCTATTCTTGGACACCGTGTACAGAACTCTAGGCTGAGAAAGGAATGGGAGGGTGCGATGAGTATGGTACGACGTCTATCCGTTGTCTCCGTCGCCGTTGCTTCACTGTTGGTGTTGGCACTACCGGTTGGCGCCGCTGATCAAGCGACAGAGTACGAGGATTTCGACGCCAAGAACTTCGACAATCCGAACACGATCGACAACCCGTGGTTCCCCCTAAAGCCGGGAACGCGACTAGTTTGGGAGGGAACTGCGCTGGACGACGAAGGTGACAAGGAGCAGGTTCGCGTGGTGTTCACGGTCACCGATCTCACCAAGGTGATCGGTGGTGTGCGCACGGTCGTTTGTTGGGACCAGGATTACGCCGACGGTGAGCTAGTGGAAACCGAGCTCGTCTTCTTCGCACAGGACAATGACGGTACCGTCTGGCATTTGGGACAGTACCCCGAGGAATATGATGAGGGGAAGCTTGTCGCGGCGCCTTGCTGGCTCCACGGCATCAAGGATGGGAAGGCGGGAATCATGATGAAAGCGAAGCCGGACATGGGCACTCCCAGCTATTCGCAGGGCTGGGCGCCCTCGGTGAGTTGGACCGACCGCGGCGTGGTGTATCAGACGGGTCAGAAGACAACGGTGCCCTGTGGCAGCTTTGAGGATGTGCTGGTGATCGAGGAATCCGACCAGGAGGAACCGGAAGCACGTCAGCTCAAATTTTATGCGCAAGGCGTCGGGAATGTTCGCGTCGGTTGGCGAGGCGAGGACAAGGTCTCGCAGGAGACATTGGCGCTCATAACCGTCGAACAGCTCAATACGACCGAGCTTGCCAAGGCGCGTGAGGAGGCACTGGAGATCGAAAAACGCGCCTACGACAACAGCAAGGATGTGTATGCACGTACAAAACCGGCGGAGCAAGATGGCAGAAAGGAGGTGCCGTAAAATACGGGAGGCCGGCTAGCGTCCAGCCCGCCGGTCATCGGAGGCCACAATGCCGGAGCATGACTCGTCATGCACGATGCGGCGCAGGTTCCGGTTCCGGACAGAAGTAGACGCTACGTTTGGGGCCGATTACCGCTCGCGTACACGTTCCAGCTCAAAGAAAAGATGTAGCAACTTTGAAGAAAGACAGTAGCAACAATGTTCAACGCACAATGCAGGTTTGTTTGGGCGCCCTTCGTGGCATTCCTGGCGATCTCGATTGCCAGTGACGTCGCTAGAGCGCAGGCCGACGAGAAAGATAACGAGAGCGCGCAGACCAAGAAACAGACGGCGCCGAAGCCTAGCCCGCTGGTTGGCCAGCGGACGTGGGAGAAGGAGCGCACGCAGGGGGGCGCGAGGGTGACGTTCTCCTCACTGAAAGACTGGAACGTGAAAGGGGAGAACCTATCGCCAAGAGGACACAATCCACTGTATTTTCCGCTCGAGCCGGGCTTTAAATACATGATGGACTATCCTGATCATCCGTGGGGCCATTTGCGCATCGAAGTCGTGGTTCTCGACAAAACCGAGCCCTTTGATGTTCCGGGGATTGGTAAGTTCGAATGTGCCGTCGTACAGGAAGAGGAGTTCTTCGACGGCGTATACGACCAGCAGGCGCATAATTGGTTTTGCTATGACAAGTCGACCGGCGCTATGTACGCGATGGGCGAAGTGAGCTGGGAAATCGACCAAATTGGGCGCAAGGTTTTTGCCGGGACGTGGCGTGTCGGCGAGCCTGACGGCAATGGCATGGCGGAGCCTGGACTGCTGATGCCCGGAGGCATCTTTCAAGTTGGTTCCAGATACGTCTTCGACGGACACGAGGCCGAGGCGTATGGCTATTCCGAGAACATGGAGACGGGAATCACGATGGAGACTCCCGCCGGCAAGTTCGAGAATTGCGTGCGAGTGCGTGAGTATAGCCTCACCAACCCGTCGGATGTGACCGACAAGTGGTATTGCAAAGGAGTGGGAATCATCAGAGACACCTCGGACGGCGTACTGATCGCCTCGAGCGCATTGCCTGACACGGACCTTTCAAGTTTCGGACAATACCACAAGAATCCGGTCAAGGTCGTGAAGCCACCGGTTGCAAAAATCAACGGCGTGCAAGCCACGGAAATCGCCTTAAAGGCGAAACCTGGCACGGCGAACTCCATCAAGATTGAGAGATTGGGGCGCCGCAATGTCTATGCCGTGGAGATCATTGCGGATGAGGACGGAGGGGAATGGGATGTCTTCGTTGATATCGAGACCGGGGAGGTCGTAGGAACCGACAACTGACCTGTGCTACCTTTGGCATTGCAATGTGACGGGTTGCCGCAGCTGTTCGCCGCGGCAACCCGTGCTGCAAGCTGTCTTGTGATCCGACAAAAGGATCATAAGCCCAAGAAAAGTGTCCTATCGTTGCAGAAGTGATAGTGGAACTCAAAATCAGAAATACCACGACATGGAGTGCGCGATGAGCATGCGAATACGACTTACTTGCGTTTTCTGTGGGATAGCCGCCCTTATAATGCTGGTGGTGCCGATTGTCGTCGCCGCCGCCGAGCAGGAGAAGGAATTCGAGGATTTTAACGCCAAGAATTTCGACCGTCCCACCACCATCGATAACCCGTGGTTTCCGCTAAAACCGGGCACCCAGTGGGTGTGGGAAGGCAAGTCGATGGACGACGAAGGCGACGAGGAGGCGCGTCGCGTCGTGTTCACGGTCACGGACCTGACGAAGGAGATCGGTGGTGTGCAGACGGTCGTTTGTTGGGACCAGGATTTCGCCGACGGCGAGCCTGCCGAGTCCGAGATCATCTTCTTCGCACAGGACAACGACGGAACGGTGTGGCACCTGGGTCACTACCCCGAGGAGTATGCGGACGGTGAGTTGGTCGCAACACCGTGCTGGATTCATGGCATCAGCGACGGTAAAGCAGGGATCATGATGTTGGCCAAACCAGAGATGGGGGCGAACTATTCCGAGGGCTGGGCGCCCTCGGTCAACTGGACGGACCGCGGCGCGGTGTACCAGACTGACCAGACGACGACAGTTCCGACTGGCAAGTATGAGAGCGTGCTGGTGATCGACGAGTGGAACAAGGCGGAACCGGGCGCGCACCAGCTCAAGTATTATGCGCGCGGCGTGGGATTGGTTCGCGTCGGCTGGCGAGCCGACGTAACGGACCAGGAAACCTTGGAGTTGATTTCCGTTAAGCAGCTCAACGCCGATGAACTGGCCATGGCGCGCGAGGAGGCGCTGAAGCTGGAAAAACGCGCGAGAGAGAATTCCAAGGACGTGTTCGCGCGCACCGCGCCGGCACGACCAGCGACCGCGGAACAACGCGAGAAAAAAAAGGCGGCACTCGACACCAAGAAGAAATCCCTCAGAGTAATGAACGTATCGGCCGCGCTGCAGGCTTCTGCCAAAGACGAAAGGCCCCGGCCAGAGTTCGAGGGTGTTGCCGGACAAGGTTTCGAGCCGAATGCCCAAGAGTTCGGGCTAACGCCGCGGCAGCTCGTCCAGGTCATCGAGCAGGTCGAGGCGTTAATCGCCAAGTGCATGCGCGAGCAGGGCTTTGAATACGTCGCGGCCGATTACAAGACGGTGCGTAAGGGCATGTCCGCCGATAAGTCGCTGCCCGGAATTCCGGAAGAGGAGTTCATCTCCAAGTACGGATTCGGCGTTTCGACGATGTATACGGGCAAAGCTCCGCAGCTTGCCGAGGGGTATAGTCCGGCCAAAGTAGGATTGGGCGAACGGAACGTCCAGATTTACAAGAACCTGTCTCCGGCCGATCAGGTGGCCTACAACCGAGCGCTGTTTGGTGAAAACACCGACGCGACTTTCGCGGTGGGAATGGAGATCGAAGATGTCTCGCGGTGCGGCGGCTGCACTCGCAAGGCGATCGAGCAGGTCTTCAAGCCGGAGCAAACGAAGGCCACTTACTACAACCCGAAGGACGCGTTCATCAATCGCGACCCACGCATGAAGGCAGCACTGCGAGTATACTCAGCTCAAATGCGAGAGGCGGGCTTCGACTACAACCATCCGGATGAGGTGGAAGCGGACATTCGCGAACGGCTGAATGCGATCACTGGCGGCGGCACGATTTCCGTCGAGCAGATGAATCCCGACCAGTTGGCCGCGCTCAAAAAGCTCCAGGACTATGAGCGGCAGGTGGCGGTGAAGAATTTTGAGCTGCAAGAGGATATCTTCGATCCGGTGGAGGAACGCATCGAGAAGGAGCTGTTCGCGGCAGAAGTGAAGTGAGCGCACGGAACGACGGGCCTTGCGCCGCGCCGGGATGGCACCTACGAGGAAGGTGTGCTGTGCCGTTATCGTCTCTGGCTTGCACCTTGAGTAACTACCGTGAGCAAAAAACGGATCTCGGCGCTATTGGTTGTTATCGCGATCATGGTTACCGCCGCCGTGGGAGGCTGGGTGGCGGGATCGCGGATTGTCTCTCCGGCCGAGGCGGCGGCGCGGACCGCGCCTCCGCCCCCGTCGCCGATACTCGTTCCGGTGGAAGAGCGCGTGCTCAGCTCCGACATCGTGACGCGCGGCACGGCGCGTTTCGGCCTGCCGCAGCCGATTTCCATTGCGCCCTCGGCTTTGAAAACGAAAACTAGCCTGATCACCACGCTGCCTTTGCGGAACACGCAGTTCAACGAAGGCGGAGTGTTGCTCACCGCGTCGGGGCGGCCGGTGTTCGTGCTGCAGGGCGAGGCTCCGGCATACCGCGATCTCGGTCCCGGCATGATCGGGAATGACGTACGGCAATTGGAGCAGGCGCTCGCGCGGCTGGGTTTCGATCCTGGACCGGTCGACGGGAACTACGATGAGAAGACCGGCGAGGCCGTCGGCCAATGGTACAGCTCCTCGGGCTGGGAACCGTTCGGGCCAACGCCCGAGCAATTGACGCTCATTCGCACGCTCGAACAGGATTTGGGCGACGCGACGAAGACCAAGCTGGCGACGGCCGGCGTGGCGGCGGCGGCGACAATGGCCGTCGAATCGGCCCGCGCCAAGGCCGATCATGCCTACCGCATTGCCGCGGGCGACCTGGCAACCAAGATCGCCGACCGCCGTCGACTCATGGCGCACTTTAAGAACGGGACCCCCTTGGCCGTCGAATCGGCGCGTGCCAAAGCACGGTACGCGGACAAGGCCGCGTTTTCCGATATCGCCGCCAAGATCGCGGACCGCGCGTTAATCGTGCTCGATCCGCGTACAACGCGCGCGGCGCGGGCGGCGGCCGACGCGAACCTTGAGCTGGCTCGCGCGGCCTCCATGAACATTCGACTGGAAGGGGAATTGGCCGTTCAGGCCGCCGAGCGCGACGCTAAACTGGCGGCCGATCAATTCGCCCAGGCCGAAGCCGCCGTGAAGGCCGCCGAGTTGGAGGGGGAATTGCTGGTCCGCGCGGCGATCGATGCACTCAAGATCGCCGAGGTGGACGCCAAACTGGCCGAGGCTCGCGCCGCACGCATCACGGCTGACTTAGAAACGGCCAAGCGCAAGGTGGGAATTCAAGTGCCGGTCGATGAGGTCGTGTTTATTCGCGCCCTCCCCGTCCGCGTACACGAAGTAACCGCGCTGGTCGGGGGCGCGGCCAGCGGACCGGTAATGTCGGTCACGGACAATCGCATCTCGGTCGACGGCTCGCTCCCCCTGGATGCGGCGCCGCTTGTCCAGCCGGGGATGCAGGTTGCCGTGGATGAACAGGCACTGGGCATCGAAGCGACGGGTGTTGTCGAGCAGGTGGCCAGCACGCCCGGAACGCACGGCGTCGATGGATATCACATTTACTTCGAGGTCCGCGTGGGCGAGACGCCGAGGCCGCTCGAAGGGTTCTCCTTGCGCCTCACCATTCCCATCGAATCGACCGACGGCGCCGTCACTGCCGTGCCGACCAGCGCGCTATCACTCGCCGCTGACGGGACGTCGAGAGTCCAGGTCTCACGCGAGGGGGTGCTCGAATATGTCACGGTCGAGCCGGGAATGTCCGCCGACGGCTTTGTCGAAGTGACTCCCGTCGGCAAGGAGCTCGAAGCCGGTCAGCTTGTGGTGGTCGGGTTTGAAACGGCCGAGAAAAAATCGCCGCCGTGACCATGGTTCCGCCCACCACCCATCATGTGCTCGAACTGAGCAAGGTTGGACGGCGATTTGGAACCGATCCGGCCGTCGATGCGCTGGTCGACGTCGATCTCGTGCTCGAGCGCGGCGAGTGGCTGTCGATCACCGGTCCCTCGGGCGCCGGTAAGTCGACGCTCCTGAACGTCATCGGCTGCTTGGACCGGCCCACCAGCGGCAGCTACTTCTTTGACGGCGTCGATACCGCCAAATTGACGGACCGACAGCGCGCCGGCTTGCGCAGCCGCAGCGTCGGCTTCGTGTTCCAGTCGTTCCACCTGCTGCCCTACCGGTCCGTCCTGGAAAACGTGATGCTGGCGGAGGTCTATCGCAAGCAGCGGTTTCGCGGCCGGCGCGAACGGGCACTGGCCGCGATCCATCGCGTGGGGCTCAGTCACCGCGCCGATTTTCTTCCGGTCAAGCTCTCGGGGGGCGAGCAGCAGCGCGTGGCCATTGCGCGAGCGCTCGTGGGGTCTCCCAGCTTGCTGCTGTGCGACGAACCGACCGGGAACTTGGATTCCAAATCATCCAATGCGATTCTCGACTTGCTGGAGAAGCTGAACCGAGAAGGACTGACGCTGGCCATCGTGACGCACGATGAGAGCGTCGCCAAGCGCGGCAGCCGGCGCGTTCACATCGTGGACGGCATGCTCACCGACGTCACCAATGGCAGGACCAGAAAACCAGCAACAACCCTCCCCCATGCGAGTGCCAATCCGAAGCGCATCGCGCGGTCCGGGATCACCATCCGCGACCTGTTTGACGAGGCGCTGGCCGGAATGTTTGCCCGGCCCGTGCGGATGATGCTCACCGTACTGGGGGTGGTAATTGGCCTGACGGCGCTCGTGGCCACCTTGGGCCTGACGCGTACCGCCGGCAACCGCATCATCAGCCAGTTCGACCAGCTTGCCGCCACCGAGCTTTTTATTAGCGCCAGGCCCGGCCCCACGGGCATGACCGACCCGAAGGCGATTCCTTGGGACGCGCCGACGCGCCTGGGGCGCCTCAACGGCGTCGTCGCCGCTGGAACGATGAGCGAGGTGAACGTAGGCAACGCCCTGGTCAGTTCTTCGCCCGTGAAGGACCCGCTGAATCAAACCGCGTTCAAGCTGGCGGTGCACGCTGCCTCGGGCGGCTTGTTCCGCGCGGTAAGGGCCGACCTGGCGTCCGGGCGATTGCCTGACTTGGGCCACTCGAATCGAGCCGACCGCGTTGCCGTCCTCGGCCCTGACGCCGCGCGCAAGCTTGGCATTCTGGGGCTTCAGCAGCTTCCGGCCATCTCGATCGGCGATCACCTTTACCTGGTCGTTGGCATCCTGCGCGATGTGGCACGCAGGCCCGAGCTGTTGGGTTCCGTGATAATCCCAGAAGGAACCGCGCGCCGCGATTTTGGACTGGTCGGCCCCGGCACGGTCGTGGTCGAGACAAAAATTGGCGCCGCATATCTGATTGCCAATCAAACGCGGATGGCGCTGCGTCCGGATAATCCGCGAGTTCTGAAGATCGAGGTTCCACTGGAGCCGCGGCGCGTGCGCGACGAAGTGCAGGGGGACCTGAATGTCATGTTCCTCTTGCTGGGCGGATTGTCGCTGGTCGTGGGCGCGATTGGGATTGCGAACATTACGCTCGTATCGGTCATGGAGCGGACTGGCGAGATCGGGCTTCGCCGCGCGATCGGGGCGACACGCGGACACATCGCCGCGCAGTTCTTGTTCGAAAGCGCCACGATGGGCGTCATCGGCGGCGTGCTGGGGGCCAGCCTAGGGCTGATCATCGTGGTGATTGTTTCTGCCTACCAGGTGTGGACGCCCGTGCTGGACCCGGCGGCGCCCTTGCTCGCCCCGCTGATTGGCGGCGCCATCGGCCTGATCGCGGGAAGCTATCCGGCGATGCGCGCGGCCAACCTTGAACCGGTCGAAGCGTTTCGGAACTAGGAGTGGGTGCACGCCGACGCCGATACGCGTCCTCAGCGAAGGGCAGCCCATCGCCGAGCTGCTGGCCTGATGCGGCATGGCGATGAGCCAAAGCGTTTGTGTGCGCAGCAGGTGATTTGTCAGCCTTCGCGATGGGGTTGGCGACGGGTGTATTGCAGGAGGCGCGCGCGGATTGATTCGGCGATGTCCGGCTGATGGGCGGCCAGCGCCGCGTCGATGGCTTGTTGCGCGGTGCGTACCGCGTCGTCATAGCGGCCCGCTTCCGCATAGGCCGCGGCCAATGTATCCAGGGCGCCGGGTTCCTGAAATCCTGTGGCATGGCAGGCACTGGTGGCGAGCTGGACCGCGACGCGACCGTCGCGATAGCGCCCGTCGCGGCAGGTGGCCATGATCCATGCCAGGTCGTTGACCACCGGCGGCCAGCCGGGCCGGCGCTCCAGCACGGCTCGGAACTGAACGATGGCGCGCCCGAATTCTCCCTGTGCCAACAGAGCATGAGCGAGCGCGAGGCGTGATTCAGCATGATCGGGCCGGATGCGCACGGCATAGTCGAAGTGTCTCAGCGCGTCGTCCGATCGGCCGACGCGCGCGTAGAGGCTCGCCAACTTGAAATGGAGGTCGGCGTCCAGCGGCCTGATCCGCAGCGCTTGCTGGTAGGCGTGGATTGCCTCCCCGCTTTTTCCCTGACGGTCCAGCGCCGCGGCCAAGGCGAGGTAGCCATCGTGCTCGTCGGGCTCCTGCGCGACGACACGGCGCGCGTGGCGTATCGTTTCGTCGTATCGGCCGAGATTGAAAAGTGACGTGGCCATGCCGCGGTTGGCGTCTACGTCGTCGTGGTCCAGCGCGAGCGCCTCCTCAAACTCCTTGACCGCCTCTTGGTCGCGGTCCGACAGTTGCAGGGCGGTACCGGCGCCAAAGCGCGCCGACGTGAGCCGTGGATCGATGCGCGTCGCCGCCTGAAATTCGGCCAACGCCTTGTCATTTTTCCGCTCGGCGAGAAATGCACGGCCAAGAAGATAGTGATGTTCGGCCGTTCCAGCGCGAATCCAGTGCGCGGCATACGCATTGATGCCCCAGACCGCTAGTGCCACGGTCGCGATACTCATCCATTGCGCGCGACCGCGTGTAAGTGTCTCGAAGCCATGTGCCGCCGCGGAGCACATCGGCACCAGCGCCGGCAACGCGTAGAACGATTTTGGCATCGAGTAGAACGGCATCAACAGCGTGGATGCCACGACGTACAACACGATTCCCCCGCCGAGGACCACCAATAACCACGTCTCGGGTTTCGGACGGCGGACCAGATCCACGATCAGCGACACCGCGCCGACGGCAATGAGCAACGCGGGCAAAATAGCCAGCAGGTAGCCGGCTGACAGCAGAGTGTAATTCCAAGGCGGGTGGAACCGCGCGTCGGTGGCGCCGCCGTGCAGCCCGTCGCCCCAGAGTGTCGAATTGAAGCCGTCGAAAACGCCGTACAGCCCGGAAAAGTCGGGCTGGATCAACGACCGGCCGAACCGCCAATAACTCGAGGGCACGCGGTAGCCAGGGTCTTGCCAAATGGCAAAGGGGCCTCCGGTCGAAATGTTGGTCGCCAGCGGCGTGCCGAAGTGGATCCACGAGCGTGCGTAATGCCAGCCACCCACGAACAGGGAAACCGCAAGCATGACGGCGATGCCCACGATGCGGGGCTTGCGCTCGTGCCGGTCGACCGCGATTCTGCCCACCAGGACCACCGCAACTGCCATGAGCGCCACCACACCGGTGAGCTTCGTAAAAAGCGCGGCCCCCAGGCAGACGCCCAGCGCCGCGTGCATGGCCAGTGGATGCGCCGTCGGGCGAAGAATGCGGAGCGTGAGATAGACGGCCGCGGAAGTCAGCATGGCACAAAGAATCTCGTTGGTCGCATAGTGCGACATGTACAAGTGCATTGGCAGGACAACGGCAAGCGAGAAGCCCGCGAGCTGTTTTACTGGCTGATCTGCGAAGAGCAGTCTGAGGCTGGTCAGTACGAGGACCAGGTTGGCCATGCCGGCGGCGGCTGACACGACGCGAGCGATCAGCGGCCCCGCGTCATCGGCGGTGGACAGGCCGACCGTCTTCAGCATGCCGGCCGAGAGGAGGTAATAGAGCGGCGGGTGGTACATTTCCCACCCCTCGTTGGCCAAAGGCAGCGAGCCGCGGTCGAGGATGTACTGGATATATTCCAGGTGGCCGGCCGAATCGAAGCCGAACGATCGGTGCAGGTTCGGCAGGTTGTGGGCTAATAGGACGAACCAGAGCACCAGCGCGGCAAGGAGTGCGGCCAAGGGCAGGTTGAGCACGCGTGGACGGTTGGCGGTACGGCGCGATACCGAAGGCGCCAACCACCTCGGCAAAATGGCGACGGCAGCGACGCCGCCGGATGCCAGGATGGCCCAGAGCGCGAGCCAGGGAAGCGCGGCGACGAGCGCCGGCCAGGTGCGCGGCGGGGCGTTATCGTGCCGCCGAATCGCGCGCGCGACATTTTCAGAATCCCGGTATTCGCCAGCGGTGCCAAATGGGTCCAACGTCGTCGAGGCCAGTCGCGCTTGCTGGGAAACGGCGCCGGCCTGCGATACCTCCCAGGACGTGTCGGTCACCACGGATTGGTCGTCCGCTGTCAGCCACAGCCAGAGTGCCGGCGGACCTTGCGAGTTGCGAACCGAGACGAGGATTTCGTTGGGGCCGGCGCGTAGAAGGTTCGCAACGTCGAGCTGGCGCACGTGCTTCCAATTTGAATGGCTCTCGCCGGGAGTGGCAACGCGCGATCCGTTGACGGTGATCGCGCACTGGGTCAGGGCGCGCCATCGCAATGGCGCGAGGCGCGGAGCTCGCGCGAGAGTAAAGCGGCGGCGGAAATCGGCGTCGAGCACCACGGCCGGTCGCGTCGAAAGACTGGCGGGAAGCGGATAGACGATCCATTCGGCGGGGCCGCGCCGCGACAGGAACATCACGCTGCGACTGCCGGTGGCCATCCACCAGAATCCCAGGGCCCCGGCGATCGCCGCCATCGCCAGCGAGCAAAGGACCATGACACTCACCGGGCGAACGGTCGGCATGCAGGCTACCTGGGCTTTCTCATCCAGGCGCCGTGCCGGCCGACACGCCGCAAGCCATCCGATGATGCTCCACGGTCGTGCAGGAACTCGTGCACGGCCGTGTCGCAGCCGTGCCAGCAGCCATAGTCGTCAAAATGAATGACCCCGCCCTCGGCGACACGATCGTACAGATTGTGCAGAACGCAGCGTACCGAGTCGTACCAGTCGACGTCGATGGTCAAGAGCGCGATCGGTCCGGTGTCGGCGCGGGGCAGCGTATCGGACAGCCAGCCTTGGACGATGCTCAATCGCGCGGGGTCACCCCCCGTCGCAAGCACAGCGCGGCGTACCTCGTCGGGGCGAGCGGCGCACCAGCCTTCATGAAAAGAGCGGTGCGCCGCGTGGGGGTCCCGTTCGCCTGGCGGCGGAAGTCCCTCAAAGGAATCGAACGCCCATAACTTGCGCGGATCATGCTGATCGCGCATCGTCCAATCGACCAGCGCCAGACTTCCGCCGCGCCAAGTGCCACATTCGACGATACAGCCAGCGATGTGGTCGCGATGGATCGTGCGGCCGTGCGCCACCAGAGCGCGCAGCCGCGCCAGCCCCATCATCGTAAAGCGCGGGGCGAGCGTGGCGATCGCGATTTTGGCGCGCCGATCCTCGTCGGCAGCGGGCCGCCAGATCGCCAGCGATGCACGCATCCGCGCGGCCAAGAGCGCGTCGCCCACCGGCGCGCCGGGTGACCACAAGCGCGTCCAGGTGGTTCGTGTCACGTCAGTCCCGGTCCAGCCGCGCGATGAAGTGCAGCGAGCGTCCAAACACCCAGTCGGCTGGCCGAGGGTAGAGCCCCAGGTCGCCTTCCCAGTGGCCGGCCTTCAGGCCTAGCGAGTCGAAGGCCTCGCGCCAGCGACGGCGCGTCCAGTAGTTGTAGGGGAGATGAACACCGTAGCGTGCATTCCCCACGCGATCCATGAAGCGGAGTGTGGCGGCAGCCAGTGGGCCTTCGAGCGTGTGATCCTTGATGACGACACATGCGCGCGCCACGCGGCAGGCTTCGCGCAATAGCGCCAGCGGATCGTCGGCGTGATGCAGCACGTCGACCAACAGCACGGTGTCGAAGCTGCCATCATCATGTGGGATCGTCAGGCCGTCGTACGAGCGAACCGGAAAGTGGGTCGTTGGACGGACCAGAACGTCCAGGCCCTCGAAACGGAGATCGGAGCGGCGCGCGATGATGGCGCGGGCCACGTCGCCACTGCCGCAGCCCACGTCCAGCACGCTGGCGCCATGCGGAATGAGCGCGGCCAGGCGCTCGGCCAGCACGCGGACGCGGCGACCGAAAACGTAATGCTCGTGCAACTGTTCGACGAGGTTCATCGGCGCCCCATGCCCAAGAGGCTAAGGAAAAAGCTCGATACGATCGTCTGGCATCCGAGCGAAAGGGCCACGACCGACGGAATCACGATCCGCAGCGCCTGCGAAGGCTCCAATGGCCCAAACGATTGGCTTCCCCACGCGCCCACCGCGTAGACGGAACCCGCCAGCCCGGCTGCCACCAAGAGCGCGCCGGCAGCAAGCCCCACCTCCAGCGTGATATAGCGAAACAAGGTGTTCAAGCGTGGGTCTTCGGGCAATAGCCGCTCGGTAATCGCAAAGACCTTGCTGAAGACAGAGAAGGCGATCGCCTGGAAACCCACCAAAATCGCCACGCCGGCATACAGCAGCGTATGCACGTCGAGCGTCACGGAGCCGACCTTGCGCGGTCCCCCCAACAGCCATGCCCCGACTGCCAACCCCACGACCACCAACAGCAAGCCGGGATAAAGAAACAACCAGCGAGGCGAGAACAACAGCATGAATCGCAGGTGGCGCCAGCCGTCGCGCCAGGTGCGCAGGTGCGGAGGGCGATCGCGTCCATCGGGCGAAAGTGAGGCGGGCACTTCGGCAATCCGCTTCTTGTGGAGCGTGGCCTTCACCACCATTTCGCTGGCGAACTCCATCCCGGTGGAGCGAAGATTCATCTCGTCGACAAACGTCCGAGTGAAGCCGCGCATGCCGCAGTGGAAGTCGCGGCAGGGGCTGTGAAAGAAGAGCCGTCCGATGCCGCTCAATACAGGATTTCCCAGGTACCGGTGCAAGGGCGGCATGGCACCTGCCTTGATACCACCTCGAAAGCGGTTTCCCATCACCAGTTCGAACCCCTCGCGGAGCTTCTCGACAAAGCGTGGGAGTTCGCCCAGATCGTAGCTGCCGTCCGAGTCGGCCATGATGATGTATCTGCCACGCGCCGCGGCAATCCCCCCCAGGAGCGCGTTGCCGTAGCCGCGCTCGTGGACCGTCACGACGCGTGCCCCCGCTGCCGCCGCGGCCGACTGCGATCCATCCGTGCTGCCGTTATCGGCCACAATGACTTCGACGGTGATCGCGTGCTCGGCGGCGGCGCGCTGCGCTCGGTCAATGCACTGGACGAGCGTTGCAATCTCATTGAGGCAGGGAAGCACGACGGATAGTTCTGGCGCCTCCGCCGGCGCGGTTGCCTTGAAATCCGCGGCGCTCTTCACTGCCAGTTCACTCACAAAATCGAATCCGAGACTGCGCCCAGCCGCGCCTCGCTTCAGCATAACCGAAGAGGCCCCCAGCGGCGACGAGACGCTCAAAGCGCGTCGCGCCGAGCTTCCGCCGCATCCCTGCGAGTCTCCGATTGTGACCGCGTAAGCCTCCGCGTTGATCCCGGAGGAGCGTGTTACTGGGCCATTTATCTCGGAATCCAGCTCTGTGCATCCGAAACGCCAGAAAGGTCAATCCGGCAGGCTGGAGGTCGCTTCACGAAACGGCTGCCCCGCGCGGTAGAGCTCGCGACGCTTTTCGAATTGGCGAGCCCAGTCTTCTTTGCCCTGGCGCCGCGCAATGTCGATGGCCAGACCGGCATTGCGTGCCGCGTCGTGATAACTCCCGGTCTCGGCCAGTGCCGCCGCCATCACGTCCAGGGCGCGCGGATCGGCGAAGTCGGTAGCCATGCAGGCAGCGCGGGCGAGCTCCAGTGCTTCGCTACCCGTGCGAAAGGTTTTGTCCGCGTGGGTAGCCAGCAGCCACGCCAGGTGCTCGCGTGGGGGAAGCAACCCAGGCCGAATTCGCAGGGCCTCTCGAAACCGAGCCTCGGCGCCGCGTGCATTCCCGGCTCTACTGTACGCGATGCCCAGGCAAAAATGAACGGCGGCCGAATCCGGCGATCGATCCAACGCGCGGTGCAAATGCCGTAGTCCGTCGTCAAGGCGACCTTGGCGAACGCGAATTTTGCCAAGCAGCGCGAGTGCATCGGCCATCGCAGGCTCCTTCTGCAAGCACCGCAAGCACTCCGCTTCGGCCTCGGCCAGTTGGCCTCGCTGCTCTAGCGCGCCGGCCAGGTTGCAACGCACGAGTGCAACGGTGGGGGCGAGTTTCAATGCGCCGCGGAAATGTTGAATCGCACCGTCCAGGTCGCCGCCTTCCAACAGCGCTCGGCCAAGATTGTTGTGGATTTCGGCCACGTTTGGCGTCGTGTGGACGGCGCGACGCCAATGGGCGATCGCCTCGCTCGAGCGGCCCAGCTCCATCAGTGCGTTGCCGATCATGAGGTTCACTTTCGGGTTGCGCGGCATCAGCCGGCGAGACTGCTCGAGCATCGGCAGTGCGTTCTGGACATCGCCTGCCTCGAGCTTAGGCACGGCCAGGTTGTAAATCGTAACGAAGCTGCGCGGGTTGATGCGCAACGCTTGTTGATAAAGTGCCTCGTCGTTGCGCCAAGTGGAGGTCTGCAGAAAGCTGCCGACGGCCAGCGCCACGCACACTGCAGATGCGACGCCGATGAAGTTCGGTCGCCAGTGGTTTTTCAGAATCCAGGCACAGGCGAGTGCCGGCCCGAACAGCGCGAGATGGACGTAACGATCGGCCACCGTCGAAACGTCCTGATAGGCAAACGGGACGAGGCCCAGGACGGGCGATAGCGCCGCAACGAAAACGAACGCCGCCGTAAGCCAAACACGGCGGTCTTTGAACCCAACGAGACCGGTCAACACCACGACCGGAATGAGCCATCGCCAGTAGAGCGCCGCTTCGTGAATCTGCCATTCGGGGCGGCGACCATAGTCAATTCCGAGGTGAATCGGGAGAACGAGCTTTTGCAGATAGAAGGCCAACGCGTCGCCGGCCACGAACGGCCGCACTCAGATGGGCGTCGTGTACAGAATCTTATCGGACTGCATGAAATGCGTGGCGATGACGCACGACGCGGAAATCACGCACCACGGCGCGAGCGACCAACAAGTGCGCTGCCAGGGACGCCGCAAGAGGCCAATGTCGAGCGCCGCCACGAGCGCCGGCACCGCCACCGCGCTGGGCTTCGAAAGGATCGCCAAGAAAAGTGCCGCCGTGGCGATCGCATAGTGATACCTGGCTCGTCGCGCGGTGTTCGCAACGGCAGAGTCGCGCGCGATGCTCGTCGGTCGATCCGCCGTCGCGTAACAAAGGTATTGCCAGATCGCCACCCACGAAAACAACCCTGCGAGGAGCCCCTTGACCTCGGAGATCCAGGCGACTGATTCAACTTGCAAGGGATGCATCGCATAGAACAGAGCACCGAAGCAAGCGGCACCATGATGGTCGACCAGCCGGCGCAGGATCGCAAAAACCATCAACGCCGCGGCCGCGTGAAGCAGAAGGTTGCCCAGATGGAACACGCGCGGGTTCATCGGGCCGGGTGAATTGGCGCCCGCCAGATATGCCTCGCCGGCCAGAAACGTGTACGTCACGGGAATATAAAGCGCCTTGTAGGGCTGGCGCCAGATGCGAGCGATACGCTTGGGCCCGACGGGCCGCACATAAGGATTTTGCGTGACGTTGACATTGTCGTCCCAACCGAGGAACTCGTAACTGTGAACGCGACCAAAAACCAGCAAGACCGCGCCGACGATCACTAGTGCCAGGTGCCCTGGGGCGACGCGCGGTGGGCGACGAGTAGATTGGGCGGAACTTGGGTGGGGCGCTGTCGCGGTAGTCGGGGTCTGCATCGTCTTTGTCGCTGTCGCCGCCGACGGCGTGCTGGAGCGCTCGTTCGATGATACCTCGCCAGCAATCGGCGCTCCACGCTACGCTTAACCGGCGCTGCCCCCCGCTGCGACGGTGTCGCCTCGTGCTTTGGGCGAGCGGTGACGGCTCTGAGGTACCGGCGATGGTGAAGCCTATAGCGCTCCGGCTCCGTGGTCTAACGCCCACGCCTCGGCGATTGCGCGCCGGCGAGCGCCAATCGGGCGGCGATCCCGCTCCGCCGATCCGGCGAGTTGCACCTCGGCCGAGCCGGCGGCGCTGGCCGCCGGAGTCGAAGCGCGATCGGCGCCCGCGCCCTCGGTCGGTCAACTCCGTGGGCCAACACCACGGCTCGGCTTGTGTTAGCAAACGAAACGAGCCCAGCCACTCGTAGCGTGGTTGGGCTCGATGATCGCGCGCGGCACGAGGTCGACTAGACGCCGGCGTTATCACCCCTCTTGGGTGCGTCGTCCGTGGAAGGCGCGGTCGATTCGCCTTTATTCCGCTTCTTGCCGCCGGCCTTTTTCTGGCCATTTTCGGGCCGGTTTTTCAACATTTCGGCCAGGTGCTCGCGCATTTCATCCCCATCGACGTAACCGTCGCTGTTGGTGTCGATCTCGGAGAATCGCTTTTGCAGGCGGCGCGGCGCCTCGGATTGGCTTAGTTTGCCATCGCCGTCGGCGTCGGCCTCGAGCAGGCGGCCGAGCACTTGCCCACCGGGACGCGAAGCGTCCGGTCGGCCGGGCCGCGGTACGTCCGCTCGGCCGGGACGTCGGTCGGGGCCGCCGGGACGGCCCGGAAACAACTCACCACCGTCAATGGTGCCGTCGCCGTCGCGGTCGAGCTTGGCCAGCGACTGGCTGGCCGCCGCGATCTCTTCACGCGACAACGTGCCGTCGCCATCGGTGTCGAGCACCCTGATCACGGCCGGGGTGAACGGACCTTCGGTACCTGGGACGCCCACCGGCGGTCGGCCATTCGGTGCGAGTCGCTCGGCCATCGCTCGAAAGCCACGTCGAAATTCCTCCAGGCTCAGCGAGCCGTCATCATCCTGGTCCGCGCGCTCCAGCAGCTTTGCAAATCGCTCGCGTCGCGGCTCCGGAACCTCGTCGGTCACCACCTTGCCGTCGCCATTCTGGTCCATCCGCTCAAAGAGCGCTTCGGGCTCCAAAGGTGGTCCCTTGGGGGTGTCGCCACCGGTTTCGGCTTGCTCGAATGGCCGCTTTGGGCGCGAGCTTTCGATGCCGGCAACGAACTCCTCGCGCGTAAGCCGGCCGTCGGCGTCCTTGTCGGAATTGGCCACCAGCCGCTTGAACAACCGCTGGCGCTCCTCGGGCACCTCGTCGCCGGTGAGCTGGCCGTCACCGTTCGCGTCCAGTCGCTCAAAGAGCTTCGCTCCGTCGCGCGAAGGCTTTTGGTCCTCCTCTTCGGCCCCTAATGGTTGAGCCAACAGCATGACTACGACGCAAGCAGCCAGTTGGGTCAAAGTCGTTCGCATGGTGTGTTTCCCCGGATTGGTGTTATGGAGAGAGTTGTCTCTCCGGTCTAATTGATGAAACCGTGCGGAATGTGCAGAGTTTCGCAAGAAACCTTGGGCATTCGGGTAAAGCTGGGAAATCGCGATCTGCCAGCGTGTGGCCAAAATGCCGCATGTGGCTGGGATTTAGGGTTGTTCGTCGATATTGTCGGTTTTCGGCAACGGACCTATAATCCTCGCCAGTTTCCGCGGCATGGCGGAATCAGTACAGTCTACGGATGCATTCAACGCGCAGAAACGTTCTCGCGCCAGGAGTTGGTTTGGACGGGCCGTGTGAGTGGCCGAGCGGACAGAAGAAATCCTCAATCGACGCCCCGCGTCGGTCGATGCTTCGACTGAAGTGTTTGCTTCTGTGCCCGCTGAGTCGTTCGACAGGGAATGCGGTGCCGGTAGAGTGCGACGTATAATAGAACGACACTTGGTTCGGCGAGCGTGCTAGCTCCGCGAGGTTCATTCGGCCTGTTCCAGTCCAACGCGGCCCTTTCGGGCCCGGCCGAAGGAGCATGTGAGCTAGAGCTGAACAGCAGGGCCGTTCCCGACTAGTCCGGCGAGAATTCCGGTCAACCGAACTCGACAAGCATGCCGCCGGCGTCTTGGCGCGCGTGTGCAGCGCGCAAGTGCCGTGGCCGGCTTGTCGAAGGGAGAAGAAGCATGCAAGTCTATGGAACGGCCCACACGCACGGCGCGCAGCCGATCAATCCGCCCCACCACGCGCGTTCCACGGCGGCCGGTGCCGCCAGTCCGGCCGCGATTTCCTCGGCCGATGAGCTGAGCATTTCCGAGGCCGGAAGCCTGCTCGAGCAGATCGGAGATATACCCGACATTCGTCACGAACGAGTGAACGAAATCCGCAGGGCGCTGGCGACTGGGACGTACGAAACCGACGAGAAGCTGCAAATCGCGCTCGAACGGTTGCTCGACGAGATCGCCTAGAGGCGGCATTCGCAGCGCGCTGGCCACATGCCGTATGGTCGCGATGGACCATTCATTGGCCATGGCCGGGAGCACGGGCCGCGGCAGTTGTCGGCCTCTTTGGGGCCGAATAAAATCAACAGTGGCGGCCTCGGAAGCGTTTCCGGCCGGCTCGAGTGCATCATGTCGAATGTCTTTGCCCTGGGGGAAGTTGAGGTCGCGCTCTCGCCAATCGAGCGGTTCGAGGAGTACCTCAAGAGTCGCGGCATGCGGTTCACCCAGCAGGGACGTGTGATCGTTGAGCAGGTCTTCCGACAGCACGACCATTTCGACGCCGACGACCTGATCGCCGAGCTGCAGCGCGCCGGCCTCAAGCGCCGCGTCAGCCGGCCGACGGTCTACCGAGCACTCTTGAAGCTGGTCGACGCCGGTCTCTTGCGGAAGATGAACCTTGGCGGACGGTCCGTTTACGAGCATGACTACGGTTATCCGCAGCATGACCATCTCCACTGTCAGCGGTGCGATAAGCTGATCGAGTTCTCCAATGACGCCGTGGCGGAAATCCGCGATGCCGTGGCGCGCGAACACCGCTTCCGTGTCACCGGGCACCGCCTGATCATCAGCGGCATCTGCGCCGACTGCGCCCGCACGCGAAGGCCCACGCGTCCGCTCGACTTGGTTTGATGGTCGCCAGTAGCCGAGGTCGTCAGACCTCGGACCGGGTCGATCGTCGGTCGCTGGACTCACACACGAGGTGCGGGAGCCATGGCACGGGTGTTGTAGCGCTCGAGGATCGGCTCCAAGAGACGAACCAAGAAGTAGTCGACCTGCTGCGGCGCGCGGCCGACGTAGCGCGAGGCGTCGAGCGCGCCGGCAAGGTCAACTCCGGCAAACGCTTCGTCCGCCTTCAAACGATCGAGCAGGTCGTTCGGACCGCCAGTTTGCTTCACCTGCTCGGCCGCCGCGTGGCTGTGGCGCCGAATCCGTTCGTGTAGCAATTGACGATCGCCCCCTTTGACCGCCGCGGCGAGCATGATCGCCTCGCTCGCTAGGAAGGGCAGCTCTTCCGCCAGGTTGCGCGCGATGACATTCGAGTAAACGACGAGCCCGGCTGTCACGTTACGGTACAAGAGCAAAATCGCGTCGACCGCCAAAAAGGCCTGCGGCAGCGTTAGTCGCCGGTTGGCGCTATCATCGAGCGTGCGCTCCATCCACTGCGTTGCGGCGGTTTGCGCCCCGCTCGATTCCAACGACATCACAAAGCGAGCCAGCGCGCACATGCGCTCACAGCGCATTGGGTTTCTCTTGTAAGCCATGGCCGACGATCCGATCTGGCTCGCTTCAAATGGCTCTTCAATCTCCTTGCGGCTCTGCCAGATCCGCAGATCGGTGGCGGCTTTATGCGCGCTCTGCGCCACATGCGAGAGTGTTCCCAGCACCTCGGAGTCGATCTTGCGCGAATACGTCTGGCCAGTGATTGGACATGAGCCGTGGAAGCCGAGTTTGCGAACGACGAGATCTTCAAGGCTCAGAACTTTGCTTTCATCTCCGCCGAATAGCTCCAGAAAGCTGGCCTGGGTGCCGGTTGCCCCTTTGATGCCGCGCGCCATGAGCCTCTGGAGACGGTGGTTGATCTCCTCGAGGTCCATCACTAGCTCATAAGCCCAGAGACAGGCGCGCTTGCCGACCGTGGTAGGCTGCGCCGGCTGCAGGTGCGTGAGGCCCAGGCACGGGAGATCACGATAGCGCCGTGCAAAATCGCCCAGCGATTCCAGGACTGCCACCAGACGCGAGCGCACCAGGCGCAGCGACTCGCCGATCAACAGCAGGTCGGCATTGTCCGTGATGTCACAGCTTGTGGCCCCCAGGTGGATGATGCCTCGCGCGGATGGGCAAACGTCGCCAAAGGCATGAACGTGCGCCATCACATCATGGCGCAGCTCGCGCTCGTAGCGCGCGGCGGTGTCGAAGTCGATATCGTCGACATGGGCTCGCAGCTCGGCGATTTGTGCTTGCGTGATCGGCAACCCGAGATCAGCCTCGGCCTCGGCCAGCGCGACCCAAATCTGTCGCCACGTGCGGAACTTGCGCCGCGGACTCCAAATCTCCGCCATCTCGCGCGAAGCGTAACGGTCCACCAGCGCGTTGTCGTATTGATCGTGCGACGTATGCCTGGACAAACGGGAGCTCCAACTCGACGAGCCGGTGGGTCGCGCACCAGCCCAAGCTGGTCGCCACCGGACCGACCACAGTGGTCGAAACGGACCGCCGCGATAAACGCGGCGGCTCTTTTGGGGTGCGCTGCAATCCAGCGCGCCACCAGCTTCATCTTACCCTGCGTCGGTTTACTCACCAGCAGGAGTATCCAACTGATTGTTGACAGGCGCCGAACGGTGCGGCAGACTGGCCGACTTGCTCCCCCCGCAGGCGCGATGGGCTGACACATGGAAGAAGGCTCGCACGGAACCGCGCGTGACTCGCTCGGCGCGCGGCGCATCTATATCCGCGGAAAGCTCGGTGGGATGTCGAGGCGCGAGTTGCAACGGCTTCTGGCCGAGCGCGGGGCGAATCTGGCCGAGGAGGTCGATCCGTCGGTGAATTTGGTCGTGCTGGCCGAGAGCGCACTGGAGGCGCCAAAGCCTGGCGATGCGCTTGCCGGGCCGATTCGTGAGGCGGTCGAGCGTGGAGACGCCGAGGTCATCACCGAAACGCAGCTTTGGCAGCGCCTCGGCCTGATCGAGGGGCAACAAGATGTTCACGGTCAATACACGCCGGCCATGTTGGCTGATCTGGTGGGCGTGCCGATCGCGGTGGTGCGGCGTTGGCTGCGGTTGGGGCTGTTGACTCCGGCTCGGCAAGTCCGCCGGCTGGCGTATTTTGATTTTGAGGAAGTGGCCGTCGGAAAACGGTTGGCCGAATTGGGCGCTGCCGGGCTTTCGCCCAAGGCGATCGCTCGCCAGGTCGAGGCATTGCGCCGTCTGTGGCCCAACATGGAGCGGCCACTGACGGAATTGTCGGTCGTGGCCGAGGGCAAACGACTGCTGGTGCGCCAAGAAGATCGACTGGTCGACCCGCGCGGACAGTGGCAGTTCGATTTCGCGAGCGCCGAGGCGGCGGAAGCAGAAGCGGCAAGCGCTTCCGCCTCGAACGAATTTGGCGCGACATTGCCGGCGTTCGGCCATACGTCGCCGCACGCGACCGTCGACGAAATGCTCGAATGGGCCGCGGAACTGGATGATGCCGGTCGGCTGGACCAGGCAATCGACGTCTATCGCGCCGTGCTGGCGGCGGCTGGGCCCAAGCCCGACATCTGCTTCGAGCTGGCTGAGCTGCTCTATCGGCAGGGCGAACTAGCTGCAGCGCGCGAACGATATTACATGGCGATCGAACTCGACGAGGATTACGTCGAGGCACGCTCGAATCTGGGCTGCGTGCTGGCCGAGCTTGGGGAATTGGAGCTGGCGGCAGCGGCATTTGAGGGTGCGCTGGTGTCGCACGCCGATTATGCCGACGCGCATTATCACCTGGCCGGGGTGCTGGAATGTCTTCATCGTCGTGAAGCGGCGATCGAGCACTGGCGAGCGTTCCTGGCGATTTCGCCGCAAAGCCCCTGGGGCGACGAAGCGCAGCGCCGGCTCGTCGACAAGCCGGCCAGGCCCAATTTGTAGCCGAGCTCATTGAGGTCGGCCGGGGCTGCTGACGACGTCGATTCTGCAAAGTCGAGGTCTTACGACTTCGACTACATTCACTCCGCGAATGTCCCCATCACGGGTTGCTCGACAGTTACGTAGTCGCCGTAGCTCATGCTCAACGAGATGGCGTGGTCGCCCGCGTTGAAGTTGATACGCGGCTGATCGGCCAGGAGGATATCGCAATAGGTCGGCAACTCGAAGAGGCTGCCGAACGGCGGAATCGAGCCCGGCGAGAGGCTGGTGAGCGTCCGTACTTCCTCGGCATCGGCAAATCGAAGGCTTCGCCAGCCAAGCTGCTGGCGGACCTGCCTGCTCGCAAGTCGGCGGTCGGCCGGTAAGACGAACATCACGAACCGATTGTCCCCCTTGCACACGAGTGCCTTGGCCCCGCTGGCCAGGGAAGTACCTCGGACTTCGGCCGCCTCGGAGCTCGTATAAACCGGCCGGTGCCGCAGGACGCTGTACGCGACCTGCCGCTGGTCTAGCAACTCGGTGAGGCGATCGAAAACCGACTGGCTCATGGCCACCAACTTGCACAATCGCTGCCCCATCACCCCTCTGGAGTAGGGTGCGAGACCACGATTTGTGACTATTTTAACGCGTTCAGCGACTTACCGACACAGGTAATGGTGCAAAAGAGGGATCTCGCCGTGCGGTAATCGTGCTAAGAATAACCGTGACCGAGCTCCCTGCGGTCGCGCAGGGAGTGCTTGCGACTTGCGCTACAGGTATCTCCAGGCGGCAAATCGGGTGGGTCTGACTCTTGTAAAAACGACCAAAGTCCGTAAATTTTCAATCTGTAATCGCGTGAAGACGTGACTGCGAACCAGGCGGCTCGGACCCTGGCTGCGTCAGCGCAAGCGTGGGGGATGCAGGCGAGCCGGGTGCTGCCGCAACGCATGAGCGGCGCCAGGATGCCGCGGCGGTAGCAAAATGGAAGACATTCTTTACCAATATAAGCAGATCGACCGCGTTACGTGGATCTACCTGTCGTCGATGATGACGATCGGTATCTACTTCAAGTTCAGCCGGTTCTGGAGCGTGCGAAACCTGGATCTGTTGGGGCTGATCGCCCTGGCGCCCGGGCTCGTGATGGCGGCGCCTGACAGCGAGCTGCGCAGCGTCGGATACATCTGGCTGTTTGCGGTGGGGCTGTTTTTCCTGCTGCGGCTTCTGGCCGATCCGATGATGGTCCGCAGGCCGCTCTTGGAGCCAAACCTGTCGCCGGGTGGGCTTACCTTCATGCTGGCGTCGCTGTTCGTGTTCTTGATGATGAACGTGATTACCAGCGACGTCACCGAGAGCGACCTGGAAGGTGCTAGGCGGCTCGACCAGATATTGGCACGCGAGCAAGTGCGCGAAGGGGACGCGAGTTTGGGGCGACACGGTCCCGGCTATCCGCTGCTGCATGTGTTTGCCAGCGTGCCAAGCAAGGCGCTGGCAAACCTGGGTGAAACGCTGCCAGAGCATCAGGAGTCGCTTTTGTTGCACAAGGCAACCGCCAGAACGATGGCCATCTTGTCGCACCTGGGAATCGTCGCGGGGATGGTGTTGATCGGCGCACGCCATTTTGGCAGTGGCACCGCTGGAATTGCCGCCGCAGCGCTGTATCTGCTCCTTCCGTACACAGCGCAAATGGTCGGTCGCGTGGACCACGCGCTGCCGGCGGCGCTCTTGGTGTGGGTGATTGCGATGTATCGACGGCCGTTGGCGGCCGGAATGCTCATGGGATTGGCCGCCGGTGCGGTCTATTACCCGATCTTTCTAATCCCGCTGTGGGTGGGCTTTTACTGGCAACGAGGACTCTTCCGGTTCGTGCTGGGGGTGATTTTGACGTTGTCGCTCTTGGTTGGGTCGCTGGCACTGACCTCCACCGATCTTGCCTCGTTCCTCGTCCAAGCCAAGCAGATGCTGGGGTGGACCAGCTTGTCGCTGGAAAACGTCGACGGGTTCTGGAACTACTTTGAGCCGGCATACCGAATCCCGGTGGTCGCGGCCTTTGTGGTGGTTTCGTTCAGCCTGGCGCTTTGGCCGGCGCAGAAGAATCTCGGCACGCTGTTGAGTTGTTCGGCGGCCGTAATGTTGGGCACCCAGTTCTGGCACGCGCAAGGCGGAGGGCTTTATGTCGCCTGGTACCTCCCGCTGGTGCTTTTGACCGTCTTTCGGCCGAATCTAGAAGATCGCATTGCACTGTCAGTGCTGGGAGCAGGCTGGCTTCCCAGGCTGCGATCAGCCTACTCGGGGGTCGAGAAGGCCGCGTAAGGAGACGGCTACGCGCCGAATTCCTCCGGCCGCCTGCCCAAGTCGACAATGCTGCACGCCAAGATCGGCGTGAGACCAATCGCGCGCGCTTTGTCGAGCAGTTCCGGGCTCTCGCTGCCGGGGTTCAGAAAAAATTCGCTCGGCGCAGCGGCGGCGATCTCATCCAACAGCGCGATGCCGACTGCCGGCGGCAGGTAGGAGCTGATGCGGTCGAATCGATCAATAGGCACTTCCGCCAATCGCTTGTAAACCGTCAACCCCTCGATCGTGCCACCCTTGGGATTGACGGGAAAGACCTCGTAGCCCTCCTCGAGGTGTGCGCGGAGCGACTTGTTACCGAATTTCGCGCGGTCGGCACTGGCGCCGAGAATGACCACGGTTGGTTTGGGCATCGAAAGCGACTGGTCAATGGTGCCGAATTATTTGGATTTCGCCGGAGCCGCGTCGCGTCGACCATGAAGGCTCTGTGGTTTCTTCTGCGTCGCGAACCAATTGCGCCACGCCTGCTGGTCTTCACCGAAGCTCGTGCCGGTCATCGCCACGAGCGCGTCCAGCACCGAGGGATTGAAAATCCGGCGCGTGATGATCTGAGTGCTGCTGCCCATCGCCATGCCGACGCCGCTGGTGCCGAAGGTGGGCAGGCCGCTATTGGAGGGCGTGCGGCCGAGCTTGTCGGGGCGCTCGAATGTGGTGCTCATGCCGCCGGGCGATCCCTGCACGATCTTGTACTTGTGCGCCGTAATCAGCGCATCGACGAGCGGACCCACCGCTCTGGAATCCTCCATCCGTCGCAGCCCTTCGGCCGCGCGGTTCACGCGGCGGTTGTCCTTGCTGCGCAGCTCGCGGATGTAGGCCAACGTGGCATCGGCCGGCTTGTCGGCAGCCAGGATGTCAATGGCCGACAGTCGTACTTCATCCGCTGGGTCCTCCAGCGATATGGCCACCAGCAGCTCGACGACTTGCGGATACGGCAGGCCGCTTGACGGCTCACGGATGTTTTCGAGCGCGGCGAGGTACAAGAGGCGCACCTCTTCATGCAGCTCCGCCTTTAGTTGTTCGCCGAGCGCCGGTAGAGCAGCCGGATCATCGATCTGCGTGATGCTGGTGCGTGCTTCTTCAATCTTGGCGGCATCGTCACCGCCAAGCCACTCGCGCCATCGTTCGATGCGCACGCCCCACTCGGTGCTGGCGCGCTTCTCTTTGAGGCGGCGCTCCAGCACCTCGATTTCCTGGGCACTACGCCAGGCGCCGTCGTAGCGCCGATAGCCGCGCTCGGCCATGATTTGCTCCTGAGTCACCCAGCGGCCGGCGATTCGCGAATAGCCCAAGACGCGACGCGCCTCCGCGTGGTCGGGGTTAAGCTCCAGCACTCGTTCCAAATGCAACTTACGCTCTCGCACCAGATGACGCTGGCGGCACCACTGCGCGAGCTGCCAGTGCCCATCGACCGTATCGGGATATCGCCGCCGGACGCGATCGTACTCCATTTCCGCGGCCGATTGCTTGGTGACGCTGGCAACTTGCGCGGTCGCCACCGTAACCTGTATTCCGGCCGGCGTGCGGACGACGTACTCGGTGCGTGGAGACTGCTCGGGATTGAGAATCTCACCACGGACTTCCCCGTCATTGACGAGCGTCAACACGTCGGCGGAGGCCGCCGTAACGGCGACCATCGTCAGACACGCCACCAAAAGGCGATTCACGCGGTTCAACGGCGAACCCGCCATCGTCCACGCCGTCTCCGATGTCGACGCGAGAACGCTCATGTAGAATACATCCGGGTGGCCCATTCTCTATCAGTATATCGACCCGTGGCTGAGCCGGCCAATTTGGCACTAGCGAGAATGAACCACTCGAAGTAGGTCAGCTCTTTTGTTACCGATGAACTACGACGCTTTATGGATACTGGTGATACCCATCGCAGGGCTTTTCGCGATCCTTCGAGATGGCCATTGGAATTGGAGGGTCGTCCAACACAGCAAGGCGCTCAATGCGTTGTTTTGGCTTGGATGGTCCAGCGGGCTAGTCGTTGGTCTTCTTAGCGTACTGCGCTTGTCCTAGCGATCTCCGATAATTGCATGTCTCGGCAGCAATCTGGGAGTGACCAGTGAGCGACGTGTCGGCAAGCCACCGAGCTAGCGCGCCGCAAGTCGTGCGGTGCGCCGTGGTCACGATCAGCGACACACGCACCGTCGCCACGGATACCGGTGGGCAACAGGCGATTTCGCTCATCGAAGCGGCCGGCCACGTTGTGGCGGCACGTGAGATCATCGCCGACGAGCCGGAGCGGATTCGAGCCGTCTTGCAAAGCTTTTGTGGACGCGGCGATATCGACGTGGTGCTCTTGACCGGCGGCACGGGGTTGAGTCGGCGCGATCAGACATTCGAGACGGTCACGGCGATGCTGACCAAGCCCTTGCCGGGATATGGCGAGTTGTTCCGGATGTTGAGCTACCAGGAGATCGGCCCTGCCGCGATGCTGAGCCGCGCGGTCGGCGGCTTGATCGGCACGACGGCGGTCTTGACCATGCCCGGTTCGCCGGCCGCCGTGCGATTGGCGCTCGAGCGCCTCATCATTGCAGAGCTCGGGCACATCGTCCGCGAGGCTCGCCGTTAAGGCCGGACCTCGTGAAGAGTTGGATTCTGCCGCTTACAGCCTTTTCCAGAGTACCCCTGGAAGGGGGTACGTGCATCCGCAGACAACTACCAAAAGGGACTATTCAGGGTAGGCAAAAGTAAATTTTTTGGTCTTCAAAAACAGTCCGGTCTATGATTAAATGACGGCGAATTTCTGCGAGGACCGCGATTTCGGCGTGCGCCGGCGGTTCCGTTTCCAAGATCAAAGACGAGACGAGAGTGTAGAAGCAATGCGCCAGAACATGATGCGCGGGGCGCGGTGGGGGTGGTTCGTGGTTCCATTGGCGCTCTGCGGCTGCGACGCGGCCGGCAGTGCTACAGCGACGAGCGGCAATGGCAAGCCGCCGGCCGTCGATCGCCACGACAGGCCGATCCGCATCATTACCACGTGCGGCATGGTTACGGACATTGTGCGGCAGGTCGCTGGAGAGCGCGCAACGGTCAGCGCGCTGATGGGCGAGGGAGTCGACCCGCACCTGTACAAGCCGACGCGCAATGACGTGAAGCAATTGATGGAGTCGGAGGTTGTCTTCTACTCGGGCTTGATGCTCGAAGGCCGGATGGCGGATACGTTTACGCGCGTGGCGCGGACGGGCAAACCGGTGTACGCGGTGACCGACGGGATCGAGGAATCATATCTGCGAGAGCCGCCGGAGTTTGCCGGGCACTGGGATCCACACGTGTGGATGGACGTGGCCGCCTGGAGTCAGTGCGTGGGCAAGGTGGCCGAGGCGCTGGCCGAGTTCGATCCGACGGGCGCTGCCACGTATCGGAAGAACGCGGAGGCGTACCGCGCCGAGTTGAAAAAGCTGGACGAGTACGTCCGCCAGGTGATCAGCACGATTCCGACCGACCAGCGCGCGCTGATTACGGCTCATGACGCCTTTGGCTACTTTTCGCGTGCGTACGACATCCCGGTCAAGAGCGTGCAAGGGCTGAGCACCGAGTCGGAGGCGGGGGTGGACGACATCAACAAGCTGGTGGATTTCATCGTGGAGAAGAAGGTGAAGGCGATCTTCGTGGAGACAAGCGTCTCGGACAAGAACATGCGCGCCGTCGTCGAAGGCGCCGCGGATAAGGGATGGGACGTGACGATTGGCGGCAAGCTCTTCTCGGACGCGATGGGAGCCCCGCACACTTATGAGGGAACCTATATCGGCATGCTCGACCACAACGCGACGACGATCACCCGCGCGCTGGGGGGCGAGGCCCCCGAAAAGGGCTTCCAAGGAAAATTGTCGCGGCGCTAATGATGAAGAACGTTGAAAAGACCATCGCCGCGACAAGCGCGTCTGGCAATTCGTCCGGCAGGGTTGCCGGTGCAGCCACCGCGCACGCCGCCACATTCACTGCACGAACGAGCGGTGACCGCGCGGCAGAGAATTCGACGCTCACCCCCCTGTCGATCCAAGACATGACGGTGGCGTATCACCGCAAGCCCGTGTTGTGGGAAGTCGATTACACGGCCCCCAAGGGGAGTCTGATCGCCATCGTCGGGCCCAACGGGGCCGGCAAAAGCACGCTGATCAAGGCCGCATTGGACCTGATTCCCAGAGTGTCGGGCGACGTGACCGTCTTTGGAAGGCCTTATCGCGAGAACCGGCACCGCGTGGGCTATGTGCCCCAGCGCGAAAGCGTGGATTGGGACTTCCCCGTAAACGCGCTCTCGGTCGTGGCCATGGGCTTGTACCGGCGGATCGGCTGGTGCCGTCCCGTGACGCGGAAGTACCGCCGCTTGGCGCTTGAAGCGCTGGCTCGTGTGGGTATGGCCGATTTCGCCTTCCGCCAAATCTGCCAGCTTTCTGGCGGCCAGCAGCAGCGCGTGTTCTTGGCGCGGGCGCTGGCGCAGGATGCCGACCTGTATTTCATGGACGAGCCGTTTGCCTCGGTGGATGCCGCCACGGAGCGTGCCATCGTGGCCGTGCTGCACGAGCTGCGAGGGGGGGGGAAGACGGCGCTCGTGGTACACCACGACTTACAGACCGTGGCGGAATATTTCGACCACGTGGTCCTATTGAACATGCGGATCGTGGCCGCCGGATCCACGCGAGACGTATTCACGTCGGATAATCTCCGCAAGACCTATGGCGGCAAATTGGCGCTATTGGATCAAGTGGGTCAGAGCATGAGCCTGGGCCCCGGAGCGACGTGAGACCATGGCGCTTCAGGCGGTCCGATCGGCAGCGTACGTGGTGGCAATGCTGGCGCTGGCGAACGACAGCGCCGCTGCCGACCGTCACGCCACGCATGTCGAAACGCGACACGCATCGGGGTCGATCGCGGATCATCGCGTCCAGTGGCCCGGTTGGAGGCATGTCGTACGCGTCATCACGCTTGAGGATTACAACACGCGCGTCGTGTTTGCCGGGACGAGCCTGCTGGGCGTCGTGGGGGGCGTGGTGGGAACGTTCATGCTGCTGCGGAAGCGGGCGCTGGTGGGAGACGTGGTCAGCCACGCCTCGCTGCCGGGCATCGCGGCGGCGTTCATCGCGATGGAAATCGTGCGCCCTGGCAGCGGAAAGACGCTATGGGGCCTGCTGACGGGGGCGCTAGCGGCGGGCCTGGCGGGGATGGCGTGCGTGATGGCGATCCGCAAGCTCGCGCGCCTGAAAGAAGACGCGGCGCTGGCCATTGTGCTCAGCACCTTCTTCGGGCTGGGAATTGCGCTCTTCACGGTGCTGCAAGATATCCCGTCGGGCAACGTGGCCGGCCTATCGGGCTTCATTTTCGGCAAGGCGGCGTCGATCGTCGCCGATGACGTAAAGCTGATTGCCGTGGCCTCCATGGTGGTGTTGCTGATTTCGATCCTCTTGTTCAAGGAAATGTCGCTGCTTTGCTTCGACGAAGGCTATGCGGCGTCCCAAGGATGGCCCGTCACGGGGCTTGACGCCATCTTGATGCTGCTGGTGGCGTGTGTCACGGTCATCGGGCTGCAAAGCGTGGGCTTGCTGTTGGTGGTGGCGATGCTGATCATTCCGGCCGTCGCGGCGCGGTTTTGGACCGACCGGTTGGAGTCGATGGCGGTGGCAGCCGCGCTGATCGGCGGGCTGAGCGCCGCGGGCGGGGTCCTGGTGAGCGCCATGTTTCCGCGACTGGCCGCGGGGGCCGTGATCGTGCTGGTGGGCTGCCTATGCTTTGTCGCCAGCATGCTCGCCGGCCGGCGGCACGGAATACTGCGGCGAGCGTGGCTGCATTGGCGGATGAAGGCCCAAGTCGATCGCCAGCACTTGCTGCGTGCCATGTACGAGCAGCTTGAGGCGAAAGCCTCGCGCGGACTGCCATGGGTGGTGCCGGAACAAGGTCAGGTCTCGCTCGACGAGCTCATGTCCGAACGATCCTGGACGCGCCACCGCCTGCGCGAGCTATTGGCCCACGCAGAGCGCGAGGGCTTGATCCATGCCGGCCCAGGCAGGAGGTACACGCTTACGCACGCCGGACTCGAACAGGCTCGACGAGTGGCCAGAAACCATCGGCTGTGGGAGCTGTACCTGATGACGTACGCCGACGTGGCGGCCTCACGCGTGGACCGCTATGCGGATATGATCGAGCACGTCTTGGAGCCGGAGATCCTTGGCGAGCTGGACCAGACGCTGACGCGCAAGTATCCGCACCTGGCGCCCATGCCGCAAAGCCCGCACGTGATTGGTCAACCGGCGGCGTGAATGCACCGGCCGGCCTACGCCGGCCGCTCGCAACAGAAGAAGACGAAGAAGCGAATCGCAATGTCTGTGGAACTGCTGGCGCCGCTGGCCGATTGGAGCTCGCTCGACACCTGGATCGTGATCACCGCGGCGCTGGCCGCCATGGCCTGCACGCTGCCCGGCTGCTACCTCGTCTTGCGCGGCCAAAGCATGCTGGGAGACGCGCTGTCACACACGGTGCTGCCGGGAATCGCCGGGGCGTTCTTTGTGACGCACGGGCTGAGGTCCGCGGGTCTGATTTCGCACGAGGCGTATACGGCGAGCTGGCACGCGGCGATTTTTGCCGGCGCGGTGGCGATCGGGATCGCGACGGCAGTCTTGACGGAAGCGGTGCAAAAGCTGGGCGGAGTGGAGTCGAGCGCCGCGTTGGGCGTGGTGTACACATCGCTTTTCGCGCTGGGGCTGCTCTTGATTCGGTTGACGGCCGACCTGGTCGATCTGGACCCGGGCTGCGTGCTGTACGGGTCGATCGAGACGGTCGTGTTGGACACCGTGCCGGGCACATTGATTCCCCGCGCGGCGGTCACCAACGGGGCGGTGCTGGTCATTAACCTGCTGCTGGTGGCGTTGTTTTTCAAGGAGCTGCGGATCGCCACCTTCGACCCCAGCCTGGCGACGACGCTCGGCATCCATGCCAGCTTGATTCAGTATGCACTCACCGCGGCGACCGCCGTGACGCTGGTGGCGGCCTTCGAGAGCGTCGGCAGTATCCTGGTGATCGCGATGTTGATCGTGCCGGCGGCAACGGCCCTGATCGTGACCGACCGGCTGGGGGCGATGGTCCCCGTGAGCCTGGTCGTGGCGGCGTTCTGCGCGTTCTTGGGACACGTGCTGGCGATCGTCATTCCGCCAGCCGTATTCGGGCCGCTGGGCTTCGATTCGGTGCTGGATGCCAGCACCGCCGGCATGATGGCCGTGGCGGCTGGCCTGGTGTTTGTCGTGGCCATGCTCGCCAGTCCTACTCGCGGCGTGGTGAGCCAGGCCGTTCGCCTGGCGCTGCTGCGGCTGCGAATCGCCTGTGAAGACGTGCTGGGGCTCTTATATCGCCTGGAGGAGATGCATCCGCAAGAGCAAGCGGCGTCCGTACTGGACCTGGCGCCGCAATTCTTGGGAAAAGGCAAGTTCGCCACTCGGTTGGCGCTTTACAAGCTCCGACGTGAAAACAAGATTGTCGCTGTGGGGGACGGCTACCGATTGACGGACACTGGGCGCGCAGCCGCCGCGGGCATCGTCCGCTCGCATCGTTTGTGGGAGAGTTATCTCTCGGCGCATTTCAACTTGCGCGGAGCGCGCGAGCACGAGCTGGCGCATCGCACCGAGCATTACATTGGCCCCGAGTTGCGCGAGGAGCTGGCCAGCGAGCTGGGCGAGCCGGGCGTCGATCCACACGGCCGCGACATTCCACCCACCGCCGCGCGGTAGCCAGCTTCTGGTACAAGTCGCGGCGACCTGGCCGCTATGGAAACGATTGCGTACGAACCGGCCGTCCGCCTGCTGAGCTTCCTCGGCGTGTTGGTCCTCATGGCGCTTTGGGAACGGGTGGCGCCGCGTCGCCGACTGTCCGCCAGCAAGCTGCTGCGCTGGTTGAGCAACCTCGGCTTAACGGCGGTCAATAGCGCGCTGGTTCGCGGCATCTCCACATTGGGGGCCGTCGGCGTGGCGATCGAATCGCAGCGCCAAGGTTGGGGTTTTTTCAACCATGTGGCGATTCATCCCTGGGTATCGACCGCGCTCTCGGTCGTCGTGCTTGACCTGGTGATCTATCTTCAGCACGTCATGTTTCATGCCATCCCCCTGCTCTGGCGCTTGCACATGGTGCATCATGCCGACCCTGACGTGGATCTCACCACCGGCCTGCGGTTTCACACCATTGAAATTTTGCTGTCGTTGGGAGTGAAGAGCCTTTCGATCATCCTGCTCGGGGCGCCTCCGCTGGGCGTGCTTGTGTTCGAGGTGTTGCTGAACGCAACGTCGATCTTCAACCACAGCAACATCAAAATGCCGCCGCGTCTCGACTCCGCACTACGCCTGCTGGTCGTTACGCCCGACATGCATCGCATCCACCATTCGACGATTCCCAACGAGACCAACAGCAATTTTGGTTTCAACTTGCCGTGGTGGGATTATCTGCTGGGAACCTACCGCCCTCAACCATCGAATCCGCATGAAACGATGTCGCTCGGCCTGTCGCAGGTGGATACGTACCGCGCCGTGCGGCTGCCTTGGATGCTGGTGATGCCGTTTGTCCGCAACCTCGGCAGCTATCCCATCAACCGCCGGAGGCTCGCGGATGACGCTGGCGACACATGAGATGTAGGGCGCGTCGCCGGGCACCGGCGCTAGCTGGTCGGCGAGGCGCGCCGAATAAACTCTTCCTATTTCGCCGGATTCCGCGCAGCCGGCGTGTGGTTCGCCAGTGCGGCGCTCAAGCCGGAAAATCAAGGGATCCTGGAACCTTTTTTCCCCGATTCGCATGCTTCACCGCGACTTGCCGTCGCTCGCGTCTTCCGATTCCCGCGCCTGGCGGTACGCGGCTGCCACGGCCGGCGCACGGCGCTAGATGTCGATCGAGCCGAGATCGTCGAAGACGCGGTCGATGAGTGCCGAGTGCTCCATCTCGCCGGACGCGAGGCGCTCGGCGAGCGACAAGTTGGCGCCAGGTGGTTTGCTTGCGCGCGATGGCCGCATCGGGCGCGCGGATTGCTCAAGGACTGCATCGATCGGGGCAGCGTCGATCGGGGCTCCGTCGAGCGACGGCCGCCTCGCCATTGGCGCAATCGTCCTTGAACTGCCGGAATCGAAGGCCATTACGAGCGGCGGGGCGATCTGCACGCGCGCAGGCGCGATGGCCGCATCGACCGCGGCCGATTGAGTCGCGGCGGCGGTGTTGCCGTAGTTGCTCTGCAGGATCAGAAAATCCTGAAAATCGACGTCCCCGTCGCCGTCCAGATCGCCATCGGAGCGCTGCGCATCAGAGGTGATCCCAAATCCGACTTGCAATACCAGAAAATCCTGGAAGTCGACGTCACAATCGAGATCGACGTCGCCGGGAATCGCATGCACGACCTTCCACAGTTCATGGCCGCTCGTGCCGTCGTTGGCGCTAAAATACAGCGTCCCGTCCACGTTGGTGAGATAGGTTGGGGACGAGTTGGCGCTGCCCGCATGGATGTCCATCACGAGCAGCGTGCCGGAGCTGGTGCCGTCGCTCTTCCACAGTTCAATGCCGTTCGTGCCGTCGTTGGCGCTAAAATACAGCGTCCCGACCACGTTGGTGAGAAACTTCGGGTACGACCAGGCGCTGCCCGGATTGATGTCCTTCACGAGCAGCGTGCCGTCGCTGGTGCCGTCGCTCTTCCACAATTCACGGCCGCTCGTGCCGTCGTTGGCGCTAAAATACAGCGTCCCGCCCACGTTGGTGAGACGGTATGGCATCGACCCGAGGCTGCCCGGATTGATGTCCTTCACGAGCAGCGTGCCGGAGCTGGTGCCGTCGCTCTTCCACAGTTCACCGCCGCTCGTGCCGTCGAAGGCGAGAAAATACAGCGTCCCGCCCACGTTGGTGAGAAAGCTCGGGTACGAGGAGGCGCTGCCCGGACGGATATCCTTCACGAGCAGCGTGCCGGAGCTGGTGCCGTCGCTCTTCCACAATTCCTCGCCGCTCGTGCCGTCGTTGGCGCTAAAATACAGCGTCCCGCCCACGTTGGTGAGATAGCGCGGGTACGAGCCGTAGCTGCCCGGACGGATGTCCTTCACGAGCAGCGTGCCGGAGCTGGTGCCGTCGCTCTTCCACAGTTCATAGCCGCTCGCGCCGTCGTTGGCGTTAAAATACAGCGTCCCGCCCACGTTGGTGAGGTAGCGCGGGTACGAGTTGGCGCCGCCTGGAAGGATGTCCTTCACGAGCAGCGTGCCGGAGCTGGTGCCGTCGCTCTTCCACAGTTCATAGCCGCTCGCGCCATCGTGGGCGCGAAAATACAGCGTCCCGCCCACGTCCGCGACTTCCGCGATTTCGGCCCCCACACCACCGGAAGGATTGATGTCGCTTACTAATTCAGGAACGCCGAGCGTCAGGAGTTGGCGATTCTCAAGCGGTTCGATCGTCAATGTTCGAGCGCACTGCGCGCCGGCGCGGCGAAGAAATCGTTTGCGCGTTAGAAAAGGAAGCCAACGCAGGTTGACGCGCCAACTCGACCGGCGCGGACGTCGAGACATTTGGAACCTCCCGGCTACATTACCGCGAAGTTGGGACGGCCGATTTTGCCGAGATTATACCCCCCCACCCCCCTGCTATCCAACTAAAATCTGCCACGGCTCGATTCGCATGCTGCACCGCGACTTGCCGTCGCTCGCCCTCTCCGCTTCCCGCGCCTAGCAACCATCTCCCACCTCTTCGGCTGGCGGCGAGCACTGCGCGTTCGACCACGATGCACCGCGCAAAGCCGCGAGTCGCCAGATGCGGTCGGCGAGGCGCGCCGAATAAACTCTTCCTATTTCGCCGGATTCCGCGCAGCCGGCGTGTGGTTCGCCAGTGCGGCGCTCAAGCCGGGCACCTGCGCGGCCCCCTCGGGCACGGTGATCGTCGAACCGTCAAAGGCATTGCCGATCGGCTCGTAGCGCCCACCGAGATGCTCAGCCAGGAACGCCTCGGCCACCGCGTTGAAGGAGAGGCGGTTCTCGGGCCGCGCAAAGCCGTGTCCCTCGTCAGGATAAAGCACATACGTGACCGGTATCTTGCGCTCTTGCATGGCGCGGACGATCTGGTCCGATTCGGCCTGTTTCACGCGAGGGTCGTTCGCCCCCTGCGCGATGAGCAGCGGCCGCTTGATCTTCTCGACATGCGACAAGGGGGATCGCTCGTCGAGGAATTTTTGACCGTCGCTCGTCGTGGTGTCGCCCACGCGGTCCTTGAACATCTGCACGACCGGCTTCCAATAGGGCGGAATGGTGGCGAGCAGCGTCTTGATGTTTGATGGGCCGACGATATCGACGCCGCAGGCGAACAACTCCGGCGTCATGGTCATCCCCACCAGCGTGGCATACCCGCCGTAGCTGCCGCCGGCGATGGCCACCTTCTTGGGATCGGCGATCCCTTCCTGCACGGCCCAAGCGACGGCGTCCACCAGGTCGTCGTGCATCTTGGCCCCCCACTCGCGGTTGCCGGCGTTCAGGAATTTTTTGCCGAAGCCGGTCGATCCACGGAAGTTCACCGACAAGACGGCGTATCCACGGTTGGCCAGCAATTGGTGCATCGGGTTATAGCCCCAGGCGTCGCGTCCCCACGGACCGCCGTGCACGTACAAGACCAGCGGTAGTGGCTGGCGCGGACGCGCGACCGACTCGTCGTTCGATCCGACTGGAAGTGTCAGGTAGCTGACAAGGTCCAGGCCGTCGCGAGCCGGAATCACAACCGGGTGCATTTTGGCAAGCCTTGCCTCCTCCAGCTTGCTTTGGTTCGTGAAGAGAAATGTCGCGTTGCGCTTTTCGCGGTCGTAGTGGTAATAGCGCACCGGCCCGTCATCGAGCACGTAGACGACAATCCAGTGGCGATCATCGAGCGAGCGGCTGGCGACTTCGACCTCGCCGTCGGCGACGCTGGCCAGATATTCCAGATCCTGCGCCACCGCTTTGTCCAGCGGTTGCCATTCTTTCCGCTCGTAGTTGAACGCCACGGCCTGAATCGTCTTTTCGGTGGGGTGAATCATGACATTCGACACGTCGGCGCGATCGTCCTTGGCCAGCACCTCCTGGATGCCGCTCTTGAGGTCCACCGCCGTCAGCGCCCCCGTGTCGCGCGCGCGGCTGTCGATCAGGTAAAGCGTGTTGCCCGACTTGTCGAACCCAGCGGGGGTGGTGGTGAGCGTGTCTTCCATGGGAATGCGTGCGAATTCCTTCCAGCCGCCGCTGCCGTCTGGCGCGAGGATCTCATTCGAGCCGTCCGGGGCGAACCGCATGGCAAACCGCACGCGGAAGTCGTCGTCGGTCAAGAACCCGCTGTAGCGCGGATTCTCCTGCACCAGCGTCCGCTTGCCGGTGCGGATGTCGACGCGGTAGATGTCGTGAAACTGCGCGTCGCGGTCGTTGAGCCCAATGAGGATCTCACCGGGAAACAGGTGGCTCACCTGTTCGATCTGCGCCGCGACCTTCTCCAGCGGCGTCAAGTCGATCGTCTTGCGCGAATTGATATCCACGCTGAAGACGTGCCAGTCCTCATCGCCGCCGACGTCTTGCAGGTAGACGATGTGCTCGTTCGTGTAGGCCCAAAAGAACCGGCGGATGCCGCGTTTCCGGTCGTCGGTGACGGGCTTCGCCTTCTGGGGCGCGTCGATCGGCCCAACCCACACGTTCAGCACACCTTCGACGGGCGCGAGGTAGGCGATCTTCGTGCCGTCGGGGCTGATCTGGGCGGAGGCCTTTTCGGGATTACCGAAGAGCAGCTCGCGAGGAATAAGCGGAGTGGCCGACTCCGCGGCACTAAGCAACGCCGGCGGCAAGACTACGGCCGTCGCCACGGTAAGGACTCGCCAGAGACAGGCAGTAGGGAACTTCATTGCGAAAACCTCCTGTTGGTTGTCAAGATAATCGAGTTCGACAATTGAACGCACACCGCAACGGCCGGTGGCCCACGCCGCTGGGGGACGTTAGATTGTTTGCCGATGGGCCATGACAAGACAAGGGCAGATCGGGCGCCGGCAAGCCGTTACTCGCTGGTGGTCGTGCTGGCGGCAGTCTGTGGCGGCATGGTCGTCGACCGGTTCCGGCCGGTGGCGGCGCCCATTCTGTGGCTGGTGGCCGTAGTCAGCTTGATCCTCTGGGTATGGTGTTTTCGGCGACGATGGGGACAGTTGGGGTGCGCTGGTCTATTGGCCAGCATCGCGGCGACGGCCGCCGCATGGCACCACTGTTGTTGGAACCTCTACGACATCGACAACCTGGGACGATTTTGCGGTCCGGAGGCGCGGCCGATTGCGTTTGAAGCCGTGGCGCTGGGTCCACTACGGAGGATCCGCGATCCGGACCCCAGTCCACTGACGTCGCTGCCGCCGCTGAGCCGCTTTCGCGTGATAATCGGCGTGAAGGCCGTGCGCGACGGCACCGACTGGAAGCGCGCGGCGGGGCGTGCGACGCTCATCATCGCCGAAGGGTCGGCGACTCTGCAGGCAGGAGATCGTCTGCGAGCCTTTGGCCAATTGTTCGCCCCATCTCGACGGCAAAACCCCGGCGAGTTCGACTTCGCCGAGTATGCGCGGGGCGACCGGTTGCTGAGCACGATTGCAGTCCAAGAGCCGGCCGCGCTGACCGTGGTGGCGACTGGTCGGCCATGGGGCCTGCGGCGGCTCGTGGGTCTAGCGCGCACCGATGCGGACTTGTTGTTGGCCAAATATTTGCGCAGCGAAAATGCAGGGTTGGCCTCCGCGCTATTGCTGGGATTGCGCGAGCACGTTGACGCCGGCGCGATCGACGCATTCATGGAGACCGGCGTCATTCACTTGCTTGCCATTTCCGGTATGAACGTCGCGGTGGTGGCCGCCACGCTCTTTCTCGCGCTGCGGCTGGGATGGATGCCGCGGCGCGCCGCGCTCTGCGCCGTGGCGGTCACGGTCACGTTCTATGCGCTATTGACGGATGCTCAGCCGCCGGTGGTGCGAGCGACGATCATGGTCGTCCTGATCTGCCTTGGGCTGTATGCGAGGCGCCCAGGGCTGGCGATGAATTCGCTGGCAGCGGCCGCGATCATCGTGCTGGCGCTCAATCCGCCCGAATTGTTTCGCATTGGGCCGCAGTTGTCCTTCCTGTCAGTCGCCGTGCTGGTGGCCATGGACGTGCGCTGGTTGGACCGGGGTGAGCACGATCCACTCGTGCGGCTCATTCGCGCCACTCGACCCTGGTACGAACGACTCGCGCGGCGTCTGCTGCGCACCGCTTGGAATATGACACTCGTTTCCGGCGCCGTGTGGCTCGTGCTGGCGCCGTTGGTCATGTCGCAGTTTCATTTGATCTCGCCGATCGCGGTGATCTTGAATACGTTGCTTTGGATTCCAGTCGGTGTGGCCATTCTTTCTGGTTTCGGGGTGCTGGCAACAGGCTGGATGATTCCGCCGGCGGCCGTCGTTCTGGGTGCGCTGTGCGATTCAAGCGTGTGGTGTATCCAAGCGACGATTTCCGCCGCACAGCGAATCCCAGCGAGCCATTTCTGGGTGCTCGGCCCCCCACCGTGGTGGCTGGTCGGCTTCTATGGCGTGCTGGTGCTATGGGCACGCTGGCCGAGTGGCACGCGTGGTCGAAAAGTCACGCTCGCGGCGCTCGGACTCTGGACGGTCGCGGGGCTCGTCCTTCCGTACCTCAAATCCTCGCAGACCGGACTTCGCTGCACGGCTCTGTCGGTCGGACATGGTTGCGCGGTAATGCTTGAGCTGCCGGGCGGTCAAACGATGCTTTACGATGCGGGACAGCTTGGCTCGCCGGAAGGCGGCGCACGACGGATTGCGGAATTTCTCTGGTCTCGTGGAATCACCAAGATCGACCAGGTCGTGCTGTCGCACGCCGACATCGACCACTTCAACGCGCTGCCCGAGCTGCTGCGACGATTCAGGATCAAAGCGGTCTACGTTTCGCCGGTCATGTTCCAAGGGGAAAGTGCCGCGCTGGTAGCATTGGCGGAGTCGATCAAAGAGGCCGGCGTGCCGATTCGCTATTGCTGTGAGGGGAGCGTATTGCCCACGAACGGGGAAGCGCAAATCTGGACGCTGCACCCTCCGGCGGAAGGCGTAACCGGGAGCGACAACGCCAACAGCATCGTGCTTGCCGTCGAGTACGCCGGACGGCGGATCCTGTTGCCCGGCGACTTGGAAGACGAAGGGATCGAGGCACTGTTGCAGTCGCCGCCATTCGATTGCGATGTGCTTTTGGCGCCGCACCATGGCAGTGCGCGGAGCAATCCACCTGAATTGGCCGCATGGGCTCGACCCGAGTGGGTCGTTATCAGCGGCGGCTCTCACGGTAGCGTCGAAAGTGTCGAAAGCGCGTACCAGGCGAGTGGCGCCGAAGTGCGAAACACGCACGAAGACGGGGCGATAACTGTCCATTTCTGGGGCAGCTCAATCGTTGTTTCAGCCTTCGCTGACGCGGAAAGCCCGCGATGATGCTTGTGCGGTGTGCGTCATAAAGCCAGTATCAGCCAGAAGATAAAATGTAAATATAGACAAAATAGGTAGTTTGAGTAAAATATAGTCTGGGTTTGGCATTGCCAGTGCACAATTCTTGGCGCGAACTCGGTCGGGGCCGCCTTCCGGCTTGCCATGACTACCATCGAATGCAAATGCTGCGAGATGCGAGTGCTCGACGGTCGTGTTCCGGCGAGTGGCGAATCTCTTTGCACGCATTGCCGCCAAGTAATGAAATTCGCGCTCGACGAGCCCAGCTATGACCTGGTGCCGTCACCGCCCAATCTGCCTGGCTGGGGTGAACACACATCGGCGTTCGAGCAACGACTGGAATCGAGTTGGGCGGCGGTTACCAAGAGCGCTATTCGTGCCCAGACCTGGGTCCAGCACCGCCGCGAAATAGTCCGCAATGCCGCCTGGCGTTCATTGCACCGGCGCTTGGCGCGACAGGAGAGTCGCGCAACGACTCGTGATCGAGGCCGTGAGATTTTTGAGGCGTCCCAGGGAAGGAGGTGGGCCTTAGGCGCCCGATGGGAAGCGGGAATTCCATCGCCGCCACATTTGCCGGCGCCAAGGGGCAGCGATGACGAGCTTGCGGCCAGTATTGACATCGTCGCGGCGAGCGCCGCCCAGCATTTTCGCATTTGGCGCGCTCGAATGACGGCGGCCATCGCCGGAGTTCGCCGTCGCATCGGTCAGCGGCTTCAGGGCCTCTTGCGAACTGATTCGGATTGCGCGCAACAACACGATGTGTTAGCGCGGACAAGACCGTCGAAGAGGCATTTCTACCGGCCGACTTGGCTACGCGCACCGCAGGACATTCCATCTCCGCGGCAATTCCCACCTCCGAAGCAAGCCGACGACGAATTCAGTGATGCCATCGAGCTGATGGGCGACAAAGTGGCCAAGGCACTTGGGCGATGCGTTGCACAACTGCGTGAATGGAGGCTTGCCTACCGTGGCCGTGTGGCTGCTTGGATCAACAAAATCATCCCCCCAGAAGAAGGTGGATGGCAGGGCGAGGGGACGCGTGATCGCGTTGGCGATGCTCGCCGCGCAGCGAATTCCCGCACGGGAGACGCCACGGCGCGTCTGCACTTTCCCGAGCGAAAGTACCAGGACGATGCGCTGGCCGAAGCGTTTTCGCTTGTCGGCGGCGATGTGCTTCGACGTCTGCGGCGACTGATGGATCGAGCGACCCTATTGCTGCGGACGTTGGGTGGCGCGGTGGTCAAACTACTTGGGCGTTGTCTGTCAGCGAGGCTGCGCGAGGGCATGTTGATGATGTGGGGCAACAGTGGTTCGTCGGCGATGGTTACGGCCCAGCCACCATCGATGGCAACAACGAGCGAGATTCCGTCGCCTCCGCGGTTGCCGCAACCGAAGCGATTTTGCGACGGCACGGTTTGGGCGCGATATGAGGCACGATTCCTGCGAGCGCTTTTGACCTTTGCCCCCTACTTCCAGCGCGCGGCTTATTGCGCTGAACTGCTGCGCGAGTCGGCTGCCGAATGGCTCGAGGAGCGACGGTCGAGACGCCAAGGTGCGCCGAGCGGTGAGAAAAAGCAGTTGGGGGGCGAGCGGCGGGCGAGGGACGTGCGTGGGGCCTTTGGCGTGGCAAAGCCGTTTCGGATGCCGCCACCGAGACCGTCCTTGGGCGGGCTGATGGAGCGTTTCGAGTTTATCGCGATCAGCATGGTGGTGGCCATCTCGCTCTGTTTTTGTTCCTTTTTCGTACTTCCTTCGCATCAGGCGCGGCATCGAGCCGAGCAACGAGCCGAAGCCAAGACTCGCCTGGCGGCCGGTGCGCGGCTGGGAGGCGGAATCGCCGCGGCGCCAAAGACCGACAAGGATCGCGAGCTGCTCGCGTATAGCCACGCGTATCAGGAGGGCTTCCAAGGTGTCAATGGGATGACGTGGGAGCTGTATCGCAGCGTGGCCCGAATGGCCATGTCGCTCAACGTGCAAGGTTGGCTGTTGATCGGGGTGGGGCTTCTCTTGGCCAGCGCGTTGCGTAGCTCGTTTGGCGCGCACGGGCCCTGAAGGTCGCGGCGGTCGGAGCGCCGAGCGTGTTATTGCTCGTCCAGCGGCTCGTCGGCCGTGCCATCGACTTCGCTGGAAGGTTGTGCCGACTCCTTCAGCTTGCGGCGCTCTTCTTCCTGCATCGCCTCAAACTGCTCGGGGCTCATACCTTTCAGCTTCTTGGCCTTTTCCTCGATGAGCTGCTGCATGCGCGCCGAGTCGCTCTCTTCGGACAATGTGGCGATCGAGTGGCCCACCTTGCCGTCGGCGTTGTAGAGCGTCAGCTTGGCGCCTTCGGGGTTGGCGAGAATGGTTGCTCTCGGTGACTTTTCGCTGAAGAGGAACAAGCCGCCGTGGAAAACCTTCGCCTCGCTAATCCCATGGCGCAGCACGATTTCCCTGGCATGAATCGTATTGAATGTGGCATTCCGGTAGCGTTCCCAATAGGTCTGCACCACGAGCAGCGCCACGACGATCAGGCCTCCGACCAGCAGCCGCCGGTTCTTGGCTTCAAGCTGTTCGAGACGACGGCGGAGCTCGTTCAACGCGTCGCCGACATGAGCATCTGAGCTTTGAGCATCCATCGTCATATTCCCTATATTCCCTCTGTATTACGGTGCCATGTAGGTTCGGTGCAAGTATACGCCACGTCGCGCGGGTGGCTAGCGTGAGGCATTTGGACGTTCCGCCTTAGACATTCGAACGAGCCATCGCCGTGCAGCTCATTGACGCGCCAAGCTCTAATTTTGCCCAGCGGTTTCGGCGCGACCAGTAGCGACGGACAAATGGAGGTCGGCGATCGGGCGAAGGTTTCGCATTAAGTCGGTCGATCCAGTCAGCCAGCATTTGGTCTCCCGTGTGGAAGGCGGCCGCCGGCTCGGGTGGCTCGGCGAGCCAACGCGCTTCGACCTCATCGCGCTCGTGGGCAAACAGCGGCGACAGCCGAGCGGGATCGCGCATGACGATGCGGTGTAAGCGCTCATGCCGCCACCATAGCGATTGCTCGTCAGCCTTGTCGGTGGGGGTCGGGCCGAGATCGAGCGGCTCATCGATTCGCACGGGCTTGAACAAGCTGATGCAGGGCGCGGCGGTGGCCGTGACCCAATGCCGCGACTCGCAGGAGCGCAGCTCCCCGACCCAAGAGGCCGTGGTTTGCGCGGCGGCGGCCACTCCGCCCGCGTGCATGCAGGGGGCCGACATGCCCCCGTTGAGGAGTCGATACCGTGGCCGATCGCTGTGCGGCCCGTGGTCTCGCAGTATCGCGAACAGGTCGGCCACCGTCTCCGAGCGTTCCAGTAGGTGTTGCGTGCGGAGACGTCTCGCGCGGCAGCCCGAAACACGCGTCTTGACGATGTCGGAGTGGCGTTCGGCGAAGGCGCGAATGGTCAGTCCATTGGAGATGCTCCTGGCGCCCCGGACCTCTTCCACGGCATGATGGCGGCCGGCGGTTTCGAGGACGAATGCGGTGCGAGGGTCGGCCACCAGAAAGCTGTTATGGTACGTGAAGCGGCGATTCTCATGACCACAGCCGCCCCCTTGTCCATGCGTTTGCAACAATTCGATGATCACGTCGACCGCTTGTTGAGCCGTGGCGGCGCGCTCCAATGCAAGCCGCAACAGGTCCATGCCCGTCAGCCCGCTTCGAGCGTAGCGTTCGCGTGTAAAGACGGCCTCGTTGCCGATCACCACGCCATGCTCGTTGGCCCCCATCTCGGCGCCCCACATCCAATACGGTCGGCTGAGCAGAACGGCGTGCGTGTGTGGAACCTGGGAGATTTCGACGTGCGTGCAGCGCAAGCGCGTGCCGGTCGGATAGTCTCGGCGCGGCTGCCAATCGAGGCATTGCGCCTCATTGGGATCGCGGTCGGAATTCTTGGCAAACAGCACGCGGTCCCGTTGAACGATGACCATCGTATCGCACATCGACGCAGCCCATCAGACACAACGAAGCCGACTACTCGCAATGGCAGCCGGAGGCGTGAACGATCGAAGATTGCGCGCAGCACCGTTTGCAGCCAGGCCTTCCACGATTATCCTGATTTCAGCCAACAGACGGTAGCCACACACCAGCATGGCTTGCAAGAAAGGCGACAACCCATGGCCATCGAGACGGCGAAGGTCCAGGGACGGCGGAAACTACACTATCAATCGTATCAGGAAGTTATTGACGACGCCGAGCAGCTTCGCGGCCGCAAGGTGCGGTCGCTAGGCAACTGGTCGCTCGGCCAGGTATTAAAACACCTGGGCGAGGCGATGGATTCGTCGGTCGACGGGATTCCCTTCCAGGTGCCCTGGTGGGTACGGTTGGCCGGCGTGCTGTATTACCGGCGAAAACTGATCAAGGGGCCGTTTCCGGCGGGCTTTCAGTTGCCGGGCCGCGCGCGAAGGAAGCTCGTGGCGTCGCCGGAGACAAGCTACGAGGAAGGCATGACACGTTTTGGCGAGGGGATCGCCAAGCTCGCGAGCACGACGGCGCGCGTGCCGCATCCCGCGGCCGGCACAATGACCGCCGACCAGTGGGACCAGTTCCACCTGCGCCATGCCGAGCTGCACATGAGCTTCCTGGTGCCGGGGTGACGTCGATCATCCATCGACTTGGAGCGGTCAGCACGACTGATCCGATTTTGCGAGCGCAAGCACAACACGGAAAGCCGTCCCATGCTCAATCGTCTGGCCAGTGAAACGAGCCCCTATCTCTTGCAGCACGCGAACAATCCCGTGGATTGGTATCCGTGGGGCGACGAGGCGCTCTCGCGCGCGAAGGCGGAGGCGCGGCCGATCTTCTTGTCGATCGGCTACTCGGCCTGTCACTGGTGCCACGTGATGGAGCACGAGAGTTTCGAGGACGCCGAGATCGCGCGGCGGATGAACGAGAATTTCGTGTGCATCAAGGTCGACCGCGAGGAGCGCCCCGACCTGGATCACATTTACATGAGCGCGGTGCAAATGATCTCGGGCCGCGGCGGCTGGCCGATGTCGGTGTTCTTGACTCCCGAGTTGGAGCCTTTCTTCGGCGGCACTTATTGGCCGCCCTCGCCGCGCCAGGGCATGCCGGGATTCGGTCAGGTGCTTTCGGCGGTGATCGAGGCCTGGCAAAACCGTCGCCAAGAGGTGATCGACTCCGCGAGTAAGTTGACCGCCGAAATCGCCAAGAGCGCGCGGCTAAGCAACCAATCGGGTGAGCTGTCGCTGGAACTGATGCACGCGGCCGTGGCGATGCTCGAGCGCTCGTTCGATCACCAGCATGGCGGGTTCGGCGGGGCGCCGAAGTTTCCACATCCGATGGATCTGCGCGTGCTGCTGCGTGCGTGGCGCCGCGAGCCGCGCGATGGCGTGCTGCACGTGGTGACGCACACGCTTGATCGCATGGCGGCCGGCGGCATCTACGATCAACTGGGTGGGGGATTTCATCGCTATTCGGTCGACGAGCGGTGGCTAGTGCCGCATTTCGAAAAGATGCTGTATGACAACGCGCTGCTGGCCGTTTGCTACCTCGAGGCGTATCAGGCCACGGGGCACGCTCGATTCGCGCGCGTGGCGCGGGAGACGCTCGACTACGTGCTGCGAGATTTGCGTACCGCCGAGGGAGGCTTCGCGAGCACCGAGGACGCCGACAGCGAAGGCATGGAGGGCAAATTCTACGTGTGGACGCCCGTCGAGGTTGCGCAGGTGCTGGGCCAACAGGCCGCCGAGACGTTTTGTTATGTCTACGACGTGAGCGAGCTGGGGAATTTTGAGGACAAGAACATCCTGAACCTGCCCAAGACTCTGGAGCAGTCTGCCAGAATTTTGCAGCGCGAGGTCAGTGAGCTGGAGGTGGAGATGGCCGAGTCGCGTGGCAAACTGCTCGCTGCGCGCGGCGCGAGGACGCGGCCGGGGCTCGACGACAAGGTGCTCGTGAGCTGGAACGGCCTGATGATCGATGCACTGGCGCAAGCCGCCAGCGTGCTCGACGAGCCGCGATACTTGGAGGTCGCGATGGCCGCGGCGCAGTTCATTCTCGGCAGCCTGCGCGCGGCGGACGGCCGTTTGTTGCACAGTTGGCGATCCGGCAGAGCACGGTTCAATGCGTACCTCGATGACTACGCCTGCCTGACCGGGGCGCTCGTGAGCCTGTACGAGGCTTCGTTCGACGAGCGCTGGGTCGACGAGGCCGTCGGCCTGGCGGAGGCGATGCTAAGCGATTTCGAAGACGAGGCCGAAGGAGGGTTCTACTTTACCGCCACCGGGCAGGAGGCGCTCGTGGCGCGCACCAAGGACGCGGTGGACAGCTCGGTCCCCAGCGGCAACGGAATGGCGGCGACCGTGCTCTTGCGCTTGGGAAAGCTGACCGGCAGAACCGATTTTTTGCAGGCCGCCGAGCGTACGCTGCGCGCGCTGGCTCGGCTGGTGGAGCAAGCACCCGCGGCGACTGGCCAGTTGCTCTTGGCCATTGACATGGCGCTCGGTGACACGCCCGAGCTGGTACTCCTGGGCGGAGAGAACGAGGCCGACAATCGGACGGTGCTCGACGCGCTACGCCGTTGCTTCTGGCCGAACAAGGTGGTCGCGTTTCGATCGCCGGACCGTCGCGCGGTGGAATCTCGATCGCTAACGGAGATCTTCGCGAGCAAGAGTGAGCACGCCGCCGAACCGGTGCTCTACGTTTGCCGCAACTTTTCCTGCCAGGCTCCGGTCAAGGGCGCCAAGGCAATTCTTGCGGCGCTGGCAGCGCTGGGCGTGCCCGACAACGCCTCGCGCCAAGGCGCATGACGCAATTAATTTGCGCCGGCGGCAAAGTTGTCCATGCGCGAGCGCGTTGCGACGCGAAGCGCCAATGCGACATAACCGCCGCGGTCGGCAGAACTTGAGCGACACTTTACCGATTTCACTCCGGCTGGCACTCGCGAGCTGCGAACCAAATGTGGGCGGCTCCGATACAAAGGATGTAGGAGAGTCTCTCGGCCGCATGCGGCCGGTCAGCAAAATCAGTCGTGGTCTTGCATGCATCCCAATTGCAAAGTGGTCACGCGAGCGACAATACCCAGCCGCGCGCCGAAGGTCGCGCTGGCCGCCTGCGTGCTGGCGGTGGGAATCGGTGGGGCGCTGCTCTTCCGCAAGGCGCCGCGCGCGCCACAAGCTTCGGCACCTTCAGGCTCGACGGAAAAGTCTTCCTCAGCGGGAGAATCGGGCAGTGATCCTGGCTGGGCGGTTACACATTTGACCGGACAGATTGCCCCCTTGGTTCCCATTGCGCGCGACGGCGACAAGGGTGCTGTGCCAGCCAATCACGGCGAGGGGCGCGAGGCGGCTGATCCGCCCGTTATGTCATCACGGTTTCCCACGAACAGGGCGATGGAGCCCATTGGCGGGCGCGCCGAGTGGGCTGATGCGGCGGTCGGAGAGGATGCAACGAGCGGCGATCGAGCCATCGCCGACAACAGCGGCACCGACAACGCAACCACGCACACGATTCGCGACGGCGATACTCTTTCTCGCCTGGCCGAGCGATATCTGGGTGAGGGGCGTCGCTACCTGGAGATTTATGAGTACAACCGCGATGTACTGCCTGGCCCCGATGTGCTGCCGATTGGGGCTCAACTTCGGATTCCGCCGCGGAGCGGCGGTGCTCGACCGGCGGCCGAAGCGCAGCCGCCGATGGTTCCGATCCGCCCCGGCCTTGACCGGCAAGGCGCATCAGCCGCCGATGGCAAGGCGATCTATCGAGTGCTCAAGAATGATACGCTCGCGAGGATCGCTCGCCACGTCGACGGCGATGGGCGGCGATATATGGAGGTATGATGCCAAGTCGGTGCGACGGGTCACCCGGGGTCGCCGCTACACCGCGCACATTCCCAAGATCAGCGAAGACTCTTCGACGCCCTCGCGACGCCGAAGCCAAGCGCGACGCTGGGTCGCCGAGCGCACGCACTCTTGGACCAATCGAGCGCGGCGGTTGTTGATCCGGTGGAAAAAGTAAGCCGCCAACTATCGGGGCTTTGTACATGTTCAATTCGGTCTCACGGCATTGCGTGCCGCGGGGATTCTCGGATCGGCTCTTAGCTCCGTCCAACGGGTTTTTGGCGTCACGTTCACGACGCGCAAGTCGATGAACTTTGCGATCCGCTGTTCCAAGCTGGCATCCCCCTTTTTTAGACCTGCGCCGAGCAACTTTGTTCCCTGTAACTTCGTCGGAAATGTATCGACGTACAACGTACGTTCGGCCGTGGCGGCGGAATCTGCCGGCGGGTCGGGACGTGACCGCCGCAACGCGGTGGCCAACCGCTCGGTGTCCTTGAGTGCCTGAGCGATGCCGTTGCCCGCGATCAACAAGAAAGAGATTTGCTGGCGGACGGCCAGATAGGCCACAGCCTGATTGATCCGCAAACCACGAGTGTCCCACTCGGGCGACATCAGGACCAGGGCCTTGACGAATCTTCCGTGCCGCCATTTGCCATAATCTTTTTCGTTCCAGTCGACGACGGCGAAGTTCAGCGCGACGGCCGCGCCCATCTCGGCGCCGACGAGGCAAAGCATGTCGAGGTTCAACTCGCGCGCGTTGTTCTTGTCGCGGAGGTACTCCTTGATCGACTTCATGTCGAACGTGACCATCTGACCCAATTGCTCCGGCCGCAGGCGTTCCGCCTCGAGCGGACGAGCCGCGCCTTGGATCGTCGTGCTGTCGCCGTGACCGCGTAAATCGGGCACCAAAATGGCGTGCCCGTAATCGTGCTGTAGCATCGTGGCCAGCGACTCCCAATCGCCGCGGCTCCCCTTGAACGTGTGCAGCATAACCACCGGCACGCTCTCCTTCCCATTGGTGCCCGGATAAAACGTCGCGGTAAGCGTCACGCCATCTTCGGTCGTAATGTTGACGACCTCCGGCTCGGGCGCCTTTGGGGCCGTGCGCTCTTGCGCGGCTGCCAGCGGAATTCCCCAAAGGCTGCCGGTGATCGACAGGAGAAGCGCGACTTGTGCAAAGCCGGCTAGAGGTCGCTTTAGCTCATGTATCGTTCGCATGATTTTCATGGTAAAAGTGCCGCCGTGGAGCGTCAACGATCGAGCGTAAATTCACGTTTGCAGGCGTGAAGTCGCTTTTCGAGTGTTGGACCTGACTGGCACCACGCGGCCATTCAAGTTACGATAACCGTCGCCCCCCGCCTCATGCATCCCGCCCCCAAAAAAGGACTCGCCCATGCCTCGGGTCCTCCCGCGACTGCTGGTCGTATTGCTAAGCCCACTGGTGAATTGCACGGCGACCGCTCAGGATCCGCCGCAACCGTCCGCGGAGCGGATCAGCTTCGCACAGCTTGCCGACCACGAGGTCGCCAAGCGCCTTGAGCTCACCGACGAACAACGAGCGCGCGTCGCGGCCATTCTTGCCGATCTGGCCGACGCGCTCGAAGGCGCGACGGACGAGCGGCGTGCCGCGCTCTCCGTCGAGAGCGAGCGGCAACTCGAGGCGGTGCTCAGCCCCGAGCAGCGCGGCGTGTGGAACATGCTTTGGCAACCGCCACCGCAAGACGCACGCGAGGCAAAGCATGAGCCGCGGTTGCGCTTCAATTTTCGCTTTCAGCCCTGGGTCGACGTGCTGACGTGGCTGGCCGAATCGGCCGACTTGTCGCTGGTACTCGATGCACCGCCCCCCGGCACGTTTAATTACACGGATTCGCGGACCTACTCCGCCAGCGACGCGATCGACCTCTTAAACGGCGTCCTGGCGACCAAGGGTTATACGATCATCCGCCGCGAACGCATGCTGTTATTGGTCAACCTGGCCGACGGCATTCCGCAGGACTTGATCCCGGAAATTACGGTCGATGAGCTCGAACGGCGCGGGCGGTTCGAGCTGGCCAGCGTGGTGTTCCCGTTGGGGCAGCTCGATGCGGCGGAAGTCGCCGCCGAGATTGCTCCCCTCTTGGGACCGCACGGCAAGAGCACTGCATTGGCCAAAACGCGGCAGCTCATCGTGACGGAGACGGCAAGCAAGCTTCGCGCCATCCGCTCGGTGATCGAGGCGATGCCGCAACCGAAGACGCCGCCGCCGGCCGCGCCCCCCGGTACGCCCGAGCAGCCCGTGCTGGCCACGCATCTGCTGGGTTCGGTCAACGCCAAGGCGGCCATGGAAATCCTCGACGCGGTTCTACACGATACGCCGGTGGCGCACGACGTGAAGAGCGGCCAGTTGGTGGTCTTTGCGGCTCCGTCGAAGCAAGAGGCGGTCAAGGCGACGCTGGCCGCGATGCGCGCGACGCAACCTGACGGCGCGGCGCGGCGGCTGGTCGTGTACACGGTCGGGCGTGGCGACCCGGCAACGATTATTAGCGGCCTCCAGCCGTCGCTCGAAGGGGCCCACCTGGTGCCCGACTCGCGTGCCGGCAGCGTCATCGCCTGGGCCACCGATGCCGATCACGAAAAGCTGCGCGCCGCGGTCGAAGCGCTCGAACAACAGCCGGGCGGCGAAAAGCCGGCCGCGCGCGTCTACCACATCGACGGCCTGGATACATCAAGCGTGTTGACCACGCTGCGAGCGCTCTTGCCGGCGGCTCAGTACACGTTTGATGCCCAGACTGGGGCGCTCGTGGCGACGGCGCGGCCGGGCGACCAGGAGACGATTACCTCGACGCTCGACGCGTTGAAGTCGCACGCCGGCGCTCAGCGTAAGCTGGTCGTCTATCCAGTGCGATCGGCCGACGTCACGGCCGTGATGGGCCTGCTTAAGTCGCTGGTCCCCAGCGTACAAGTCGTCAGTGACGCCAAGTCCGCGAGCCTGCTGGCCTGGGCGCAGGATATGGAGCACGAAAAAATCCGCGCCACCGTCGAGCAGCTCGACCGCGCGGCCGGTGCCGAACGACCCACGGCCAAAACCTATCGCCTCGACGGGCTGGATTCGACCTCCGTGTTGACCACGCTGCGGACTCTGGTGCCGGCGGCCCAAATGGTCGTCGACCCAAAGACGGGCAATCTTACCGCCGCGGCACGTGCCGCCGATCAGGAGTTGATCGCCGCCACGCTGGAAACGATGCGCGCCGAGGATTCCACGACTTCCGAGCGCCGCGTCGTCAGCTACGCGCTGAGCCGAGCCGACGTGTCGTCGATCTTTTCCGTGTTGCAGCCGCTGGTGCCCGAGGCGCGGCTGGTGCCCGAGCCGCGCAGCGGCGCCATCGTTGCGTGGGCGACTGAAAAGGACCATCGGACGATCCAGGCCACGCTCGAACAGCTTGAACTGCAGGCGACCGCGCGGCCCGGCGCTCAGTTTCGCGCGTATGAGCTTGAATCGCTCGATGGGGCAAGCTTGCTGACGACGCTGCAAACTCTATTTGCCGCGCGTCCCGAGGTAAGACTTTCGATCGATCAGAAGAATCGGAAGCTCGTGGCCTGGGCTCCCACGGTAGTTCATCAGGATATCCAGGCGGCCATGGATGAGATCCGTGGCCAGCCTACAGCGGAAGACACACCGCAGTTGGAAGTCCACGATCTCGCGGGGGCCGATCCGGCCACGGCGACTCGCATGATCAGCGCCATGGTGGCCACGATGCACGACGCGCAGGTGTTTTCCGACGCCAAATCAGGGCAGGTCGCCGTCTTGGCGCGCTTACGCGACCAGGCGGCAATCCGCGCGACGATCGAGCAGTTGCGGTCGGCCGCCCCAGAAGTGGACGTACTGCCGCTGCGAGTAGTCGATCCGATGGTCGCCGAATCGGCGATCGAACAATTATTCTCAGGGGGTCACGGTGGCGACGACCCCGCAGCCCCAAGGGTCGACACAGACTTGGACAGCGGGCAGTTATTTGTCCGCGGCTCGCGGCAGCAGCTTGCACAAATCCGCGCTTTGCTGGAAAAGATGGGTGAAAGCGGCCTGGCGACGGCTGCGTCAGGCTCCGGTCGCACGGTGCGCGTGATTCCGCTCTCTGGGCGGATGAGCGAGGCGGTCTTAGCCGAGATTCAGCGCATTTGGCCCACCCTGCGCAGCAATCCGATCCGCGTGGTAACTCCGTCGGCGTTGGTTCCTGCGGCGCGCGGCAATGGAGACGAACCGGCCGTGCATGCGGCACCGGCTGAGCGGAAGGCAGCGGCGCCGCGACTAGCCGAGCCACCGGTAACTGCGGTCCCTGAGGGTAACGGCGGACCGGGCGAACCTCCGGCCGAGCCCAGCCCAGCATCCGCTGAGCCCGCCGGCGACAAGGAGCGCGGCGCACGTGCGCCGATCGTCGTCACTCGCGGCCCGAACGAGATAACGATCCTCTCCGACGACATCGAGGCATTGGATCAGTTCGAGGCGCTGGTGCGGTCGATGTCGGGTCGAATGGCGGGGGCGGGCCGTGATTTCACTGTTTTCAATCTCCGCAGCGCCAACGCAGCCACCGTGGCCGAAACGCTCACCGAGCTGTTTCGAGGCGGCCTCTTCAGCAGCTCGTCGAGTTCACTGGCATCATTGCGGATTGTGGCCGACCGGCGGCTCAACGCCATTATCGTGCATGCACCGACCAGCGAGCTCGCGATGATCGAAAGCCTGCTGGAGGTGCTCGATTCGCCGAATGTTCCCGAGACACTGTTGGCTAACAAGCCGAAGCTGATTCCCGTCGTCAATGGTGAAGCACACGACATTGCCGAGGTGATCCGCGACGTCTATCGAACGCAGTTGACTTCCGGGGCCAATCGGCCGCCGCTGCCGGTACCCACCGGCGTATCGCGCGAGGTGGCGCTGGTGCTGCAGCAGATTCAGGCCGCCTCGACGGGCCCTGAAATGACGCTGGGCGTCGACGAAGCGACCAATTCGATCGTGCTGTTGGCGGCTCCGCCCTTGTTTGAAGAAATCGAACGGCTGGTTCGGCAGCTTGATTCGGCGGCCGTCAATTCACACCAAACGGTGCGCGTCGTGCCGCTTTCGAGAACCAGTACCGAGGCGGTGCTTCGTTCGCTGCAAACGATCGGTGAAGAGCGCCGGCGACGCTCGCGGCAATAGTGCGCGCGGCGACCTGCTACAATCGACACGTGGCTCAGTTGAGTCCATCCGGGTACATTCGAGTCAGAGGCCAAGTAATCCGGGACATAGAGGAAGCGAGGTGCTTATTCGCAGAATAGTCGCGCCTGTATCGCAAAGGGCACAAGATGACAAGCCAATGGTACGTGGCGAATGGAGGCAAGCATTATGGGCCATTCACGTCGTCCAAGCTGAAAGCATTAGCTGCGGCAGGAAAGGTCACAGCGGTGACCCAGTTGAGAATGGGCAGCGATGGACAGTGGGTTTCCGCATCTGCGATTAAAGGTCTCTTCACTCCCATTTGCTCCCCGCCGGTTGCCTTGCCACAAAGCGAAGCACCGCATTCCGACGGGAGCTGCTTGGCGGCAGGGCCAACCTCTGCTGACAGCCAAGCGGCGATGATTATCTTCCACTGTCCGCACTGCTCGCGGTCGATTCGAGTTGGCAAGAGCGCAGCCGGCAAGCGAGGTACTTGCCACGGCTGTGGGCAATTGATTCGCGTCCCGCAATCCGGCAACGTTGCTGGAACTCAATTGCTGCGTCATGCGCCACCTCAATCCCCGGAAACCGCGGGAGGGGCCCTGCTTTCGCATGCGTTTCGTGCCTCGGCCAACTTAGCACCACTCGCACCTGTGCCTCACAGGGACCCGAGCATGCAACGCTCTCACGTGCCACCGCAAGACAACCTCCCTCGTGACCTCGACGGTCATTTGGCAAACCCGTATGCGCCTCCGCTCCGGCTGGACACGACGCCGGCATCCTCAGTGCCGCGCTCGCTGCCGGTGTTTTGCACCATCGTGTTTGTGATCGACCTGGTCCTGTGCAGCCTGAGAACGCTGTTGGTATTGATTGCCATACCGGGCTATATGCTCCTGAAGCAAGATCATCATCCGCTGGCTCCGACGGCGATCTTTGAGATCCTTGCCGGTGCCGGGATCGTGCTCTCCGGTATTCCGGCGAATATCGGCCTGCTGCTGCGAAGGTCGTGGGGGGTTCCCTTGGCCTATGCCAGCGCGGCGGCTACGCTCCTATCAATAATCGTCGGCGCTTGGCAGGCGAACATCACGTTGAATCAGTTCCAGCCAGGATCGGCAGAGCTAATTGGCGGCCTGATCGGCGGAGGGGCAATGCTTGCCGTGCGCCTTGGCATCCTCGGGCTTTTCGTAATGGCCGTCGCGTTGTTCGCTGCCTGGAAGAAACGTGTTTAGGACTTCACGAGGCCTTATCGCGGCTCGCGTGCTTGTGATTCCTTAGTGGCCTCCCGTGACGCTGGATCGAGATCCGCTTCGTCAATTTCGTGACCCTTGGAAGTGCCATCCGTGTCGTCCGACCGCGCGTCCTTTGATCCGTTTGCAACATATTCCTTTGCCGTGATGACACCATCGGCGTTGGCGTCCAGTTTGGCGAAGCGAGCCGCTTCGTCCAAGCTCCATTTGGATGAGAACTCGGCCATCGAAACCTGTCCGTCGCCGTCGGCGTCCAAGGTCGCAAACCACGGCGGCAACGCAGCCGGTAGGTGCGAAGTGGAGATCACGAAACGCTTTGAGCGGACGGGCAGGCCGGGTTTTCGATCGTCTCCGGCCGGCGATTCGCGCGGTGAGCTTCGCGTGGCCGTCTCGGCGGCGGCCACCGTCGCCGAGCGTGCGCTATCGAACCGCTCCTGGGCCTCCGGCGGCATGAGGCGCAATGAGCGGCCACGGCTATACGCAACCACGCGCTGAGCGAATTCCAGCGCGCTGATTGCGCCATTGTCATCGATGTCGGCCAGCCGAGGCGTCCCATACAGTTTGCCCCATTCGCTGCGAGTCAGCAGGCCGTTCCCGTCCGCGTCATGGCGCCGAATGACCTGCTGCGCATAGCGGAGTATCTTGGCCGGGATGGGCGACCGCGCGTTTCGCGCTTCCGCGCGGCTCTGGGCCTCGATGACCCCAAGCGGTGATTGATTCGAGCCTCGCTTGGGTCGATTGCCGGTCAATTCTGCATTCAGCCCAACCTGAGCCTCGGACTTTGGAGGTTCGCCGCCAGGCTGCGCAGTACTTGCGTCGTAAACATTTATTGCAATGCTCGTTACGACGATTACTGTACGCCAAGCGCTGACCTCGAACGCACGCAACGCCCTGGCGAGGAAAGAGTGCATATTACACGAGTCCGGATTGGCTTCTAAAATCGTAAATCCATTATTCATAATCATCTACGGCGATCGACTTACATTCTCGCGTACATCGCGACGTCGTGTCAACTGCTACGATTGGCAGCGGCCGAATGCACCCTTGACTTCGCGCCAACACATCCATTAGGCTTTATCTGTCACGCAGCACCAGTGGTGCCTGCAGTGGCGATACCTGCCGTTTACCTGAACCCGCCCGTACCGATTCATTGCCCCAAGACGAAGTGTTCAGCGGCTTGACGAACGCTTCGGGCCATTGATCCTCGCTCCGCAGCACGCCGGATTGCGAAGAGGCATCGCAGCGGCCGCGTCTGTGTTCGTTCGCAGACGACTGGCTAGCGCCACCGAAATCAGACGCGGAAGGCTGGCCCATGGAAGCGGGTGCGATCTTACTCACGAGCGGGCTGCTCGACGAGCGGCAGATTCAGGCGGCTCGCGAGGCTCAGCGTGACGGCACTCGGCTGGACCAGGTGGCCGTCCAGCTTGGGATGGTGAGTGAAGAGCAGGTGCTGGCCGCCTGGGGGGAACAATTCGGCTGGGAAGTGGTTGACTTGCAGTCCGCCGAGGTTGACACCAGCATCCTGGCCGACTTTCCGTTGAAGCTGGTCCACCGCCACGGCGTCTTTCCCATCCGCCGCGAAGGGGATGTATTGGTCGTGGCCACCAGCGATCCCTTCGACCTCTATGCGCTCGACAAGGTCGGTACCGCCACGAGTTTGACCGTTCGCCCCGTGCTGGCGGCCGCTGGCGAGATCGCTCGCCTTGTGAAAGCACACTTGGGTGTCGGCTCCGAAACGATCGACAGCCTCATGGCGCGCAACGCGCAGCGCGGCGGCGACGTCGAGATCCTCGACGAACTGGAGCTCGACGGCTCGGAAGCTTCCGAAATGGCGCAAGAGGCGTCGGTCGTGCGGCTGGTCAATGACATTCTCGTCGCGGCCGTTGAAGCGCGTGCCAGCGATATTCATCTGGAGGCGCAGAGCACCGGGCTGCGGATTCGCTATCGCATCGACGGCATCCTGCAGACGCAGCCGACGCCGCCGGAGATCAACCGGTTTCAGGCGGCCATAGTCAGCCGGCTGAAGATCATGGCGCGGCTCAATATTGCGGAGAAGCGCCTGCCGCAGGACGGGCGCATCAAGCTCAAGGTCTTCGGGCGCGAGATTGACGTTCGCGTATCCATCATTCCGATGCTCCACGGCGAAGGGATCGTGATGCGCGTCCTGGACAAGGACCGCATGCAGTTTGACCTGCGCGGCGTTGGGCTCGATGAGGACGTGTATCGCCAGTTTCGGCAGCTCATCCAGCTTCCGCACGGGATCATTCTGGTGACCGGTCCCACTGGCTCGGGCAAGACGACGACGCTCTACAGCGCGCTGAACGAGATCAAGAGTGATGCCACGAAGATCATCACCACCGAGGACCCGGTGGAGTACCACCTCGAGGGGATCAATCAGATTCAGGTGCACGCTAAGATCGGGCTGACGTTCGCGGCCTCGCTGCGCGGCATATTGCGGCACGATCCGGACGTGGTGCTGGTGGGCGAAATCCGCGACCGGGAGACGGCGGAGAATGCCGTGCAGGCGTCGCTCACGGGGCACATGGTGTTCAGCACGCTGCACACCAACGACGCCGCCGGGGCCTATGTGCGATTGTGCGACATGGGGATCGAGCCGTTTCTCGTGGCTGGCACGGTCGAGGGCGTGATGGCGCAGCGGTTGGTGCGAACGCTGTGCGTCGATTGTCGCGAGGCTCACCGCCCCAACGCCGACGATGTGCCCCCCGACTTCCCACTCGATGAGGTGAAGAAGCGCGACGTGCCGATCTATCGAGCCGTTGGCTGCCGCGAGTGTCGCGGCACCGGCTACCGCGGCCGCGCCGGGGTGTTTGAACTGCTCGTGTCCAGCGACGAGCTTCGCCAGCTTGCACACGATCGTGCCAGCTCTCAGCAATTGAAACAAGTGGCGGTCCGGCAGGGAATGCGCTCGCTGCGCCAAGACGGGTGGCGCAAAGTGCTCGCCGGCACCACCTCGATCGCGGAAGCGATGCGCGCAACCCGTGCCGATTGACACACTCCCTCGATACGCCGCCATGCCCCAATTTGCTTATACCGCTCGCAGCGTCACTGGCCAGGAGGTCGTGGGCGTGATCGCCGCGCCCAGCAAGCGCGACGCGGTGAACCTGCTCGGGCAGCGTTCGCTTTACCCGCTCAAGGTCGAGGCGGGTCGCGCCGCACGGACCGTGCTGCGCGGCAAGCGCATCGGCTCGCAGGCGCTAGCGGTGACGCTGTCGCAGATGGCCGACTTGCTCTCGAGTGGCGTGCCGCTGTTGCGAACGCTCGATATATTGGCGCGCCAGGCGTCGCACGCGGCGCTGGTGCCGGTATTGGAAGACATTCGCCAGGAAGTCTCCGAGGGCAATTCGCTCGACGCGGCGCTGGCAAGGCATCCGCACGTCTTCAGCGAGCTGATCGTCGACATGGTGCGCGCCGGCGCCGAAGGAGGATTCCTGGAGGACGTGCTGAAGCGCACCGCCGCCTTCCTCGAACAGCAGGACGATCTCAAAAGCCGCGTCATCGGGGCGGCAACGTACCCGGCACTGCTGGCGGTGGCGGGCTTCACCGCCACGACGGTGCTGTTGGTGTTCTTCGTGCCGAAATTTGCCGAGCTTTTCGCGCGCCTGGAAGAGCGCGGCGAGCTGCCAGTGCTTACGACGCTGCTGTTGGCCGCCAGCGACGTGCTGGGACGCTATGGGTTGATCTTGCTGGCGATCTTAGGCGCAAGTGGCTGGTGGCTGCATCGACAGGCGCGGACCGAGCGCGGCCGGCAGTTTATCGACTATTGGAAGCTCAAGCTTCCGCTGGCCGGCGGTATTTTTCTGGGGCTGGCCGTCTCGCGGTTCTGCCGCGTGCTGGGCACGCTCTTGAAAAACGGCGTCCCGATTTTGCGTGCGCTGGCGATCAGCAGCAGCTCGACCGGCAACCGCGTGCTGACCGGGGCGATCCAAAACGCCGCGGAGAATATTTCGTCTGGCGAATCGCTGGCCGCTCCGCTCGCCGCGTGCGGCCTGTTTCCCCCGTCCGTGGTCGAAATGGTCAGCGTGGCCGAGGAGTCGAACAACCTGGAAAACGTGCTGGTGCAGATTGCCGATGGGATCGACCGGCGGACCGAACGCCGCATGGACCTGATGGTGCGGCTGCTGGAGCCCTTGATGCTGTTGGTGATGGCGTGCGTGATCCTCTTGGTGGTGATTGCGCTCTTGCTGCCGGTGTTTCAGATGAGTGCCACGATTGGCTGAAACAAAGAATCGAGTCACTCTCCACGATTGAAAGCGAGGTTCAACATGCGACGTACCCAGAATCGTTTCCCAAAGCGAGGCGGCTTTACGCTGATGGAGCTGTTGTTGGTGATGGCCATTCTCGTGATTCTCTTGGGCCTGGTGGTTCCACGGTTCATGGGCACGCAGCAAAAGGCCAACATCGGCGCCGCCGAAAGCCAGATCGGACTCATCAAGTCCCCCTTGGAAATGTATAGAATGGACATGAACGCATATCCGTCAACCGAGGCGGGACTCGAGGCGCTGCGCAAGGCGCCGGAAGATCTGGAGAAACCCGAGCGCTGGAAGGGCCCCTACCTCGATGCGGCCATCCCCAAGGATCCTTGGGGCCACCCCTACCAGTACGAGTATCCTCCCACGCACAATCCCGCGAACGACTTTCCCGAAATCTGGTCGCTGGGTCCAGATGGCGAAGAAAACACCGAGGACGACATCGTCAACTGGACGCTCGAGACAACCAGCGAAACTGCCCAGGATTAACTGCGATGACTGCACGACACCCAACAAGGGCGCGACGCGCCTTCACACTCGTCGAGTTGTTGCTGGTGCTGGCGCTGTTGGTTGCGATATTGGCGCTGGCCTGGCCGGCGCTGCGCGGACCGATGGTGAACTTCCGCCTGCGCGATGCCGCGTCGCGCCTGCGCGTGGAGCTGGCCAAGACGCGCTTGCGCGCCATGGAATCAGGCCATGCGTGGCAGTTTCGCTACGTACCGGGCTCGGGGTTGTTTCAAGTTGCGCCGGTTGATGCGCCACAAGAAGTCGAGCGCCAGCGCGCTAGCGAAAAACGCTCGCTCGACGAGGTTCAAGCGGCACTTGGTCCGAGCACTCGTGACTCGCTCCCCGAGGGCGTCACGTTTGCACCGCCGGATGACGCATTGCGCCACAATATTGCTCCGCCGCCGACCACGTCGCGTTCCGACGTGCCTTCGGAATCGTTGCCGGCCGACGACATGTCGCCGGAACCGCTCGATCGTCACTTGTGGTCGTCGCCGGTAGTCTTCTATCCCGACGGCACCGCCACGAGCACCAAGCTTTGTCTGGCCGGGGCCAATGGGTGCGAGGTGCTGGTCACGCTACGCGGGCTGACGGGCATGTCGTTGGCCGGTGATCCGACTCCACGCGAGATCCGGCGATGAGACGGACATGTTCCAGGCGTGCCACGAGTAGCTTGCAACCGGTGGTCGTGCGAGATCAGCGACCGGGACCGCGGCGGGGCGCGTTCTCGCTCTTGGAAGTGATACTGGCGATGTCCATCTTGCTCGGCGCGATTGTCGTCTTGGGTGAGCTGGCGCGGATCGGCCGGCGTAACGCTTCTTTGGCAAGCGCGCTGAGCGAGGCACAGCGTTTGGCACAGAACCGGCTGGCGGAGGTGGTCGCTGGAGCCGAACCACTTCAACCGCTGCGCGAAGGAACCATCGACGGTGCGCCCGGTTGGGTTTGCTCCATGGACGTTGCGCCCACGCACCACACCGGTTTGGTGAGCGTGCGTCTGGCCGTCAAGCAAGACCTGCCAGAGGAGAAGCAGCCGGTTGAATTCGTGCTGGCGCGGTGGGTTCGAAAGCCGGACGCCGCACGTCATGCGGCCGCGATGCCGGAGACGCCGCCGGGGCCGCGGACGGTTGATGCTCCGTCACGCATTTCGGGAAGGGGCGATTCCTTTGATCAAGGCTCGCGGTAATGCCATCCTCGACCCAGCGTGGCGTGCGTGCGCTTCATGGTGTAATGGGCCGTTCGCGCGGCTATACGCTGATCGAGCTCGTGCTCGCGATGTCGCTGTGCACGGTGCTCTTGGCGGTGATGTGTACCGCAATCACATTGCACCTGCGATTCTTTGAGGCGGGCCGTTCCGAGGTCGAGTCGGCGCAGCTCGCGCGTGCACTTCTTGGTCGCATCGGGGCCGACCTGCGCCGCGCCGCCCCAGCGGTAGGCAACCCGATGCAGCATACCGACTTGTCGCCGCGATTCATCGGCGGTCCCCACTCGCTGGAGTTTGACGTCGCGAACGCGCGGCGGCTGGCGCCGCGCCAAGCGGATGACCTCGACGGTGCCGATGAGGCGAGGGCCGCGGAGCCCTCTCTTGGCGTGTTGAGTACCATACGATACGCGCATTCGGCGATGCACGATGCCGGCAGTCGAACGCCGACAGGGCCAATGGAGATGGCACGTGTGTCGCCGAATGGCGCCGCCACGCTCAACGAGCGCGATTTGCCGAGTGAAACGGATCGAGAATCGCTGCTCTGGCGCGATGAGACGCCACGAGGATCGGCGCCGCAAGTTGGGTGGGACGATCGATCGATCGGCAAACCGGTTCCCTTAGGCACGGACGCAACGTCCGCCAGCGAGCACGGCTCAACATCGGCGGCTCACTTCGACGATTCAGCGTCGTCGGGGCACGGCGTCAACCTTGATGTGCTCGGCCCCAGTTCGTACTGGCAGGTGCCCGAGGTTGCAGCGCTAAATCTGCGCTACTTCGACGGTCAAGAGTGGACCACGCATTGGGACAGCGCCTCACGCGGCGCGCTTCCGCGTTGCGTCGAGGTTCAGCTCGTGCTGCGCCCGGCCAATCGTCGATCCGCCGCCACGATTGCCCGTGAGCCAGATGATTCGCCGCCGTTGGCCATACCGCCCGATTGGCGTCGCCATCGACTTGTCGTTCATCTGCTGTTGGCGTCCGAAAAACAAAAACACAGGGACGGCAGGGACGAGTTGGCCGCTGATCACCCTGGCGCGGCGGCATGGGAATTCACCAATGTACAGAACGATCGATGAGCGCGAATGGCGAGGTCGGCGCGGCCTCGTGTTGGTATTGGTGCTGGTCGTGGTGGCGATGCTCAGCCTGGCTGCGTATACATTTGCCGAGCTGATGTTGGCGGAGCACAAGGCCACTCACATCGAGGGGCGCCAGCTTCAGGCGGTCGCGGCCGCCGAATCCGGAGTCGAGTTGCTGAAATCGCTGGTCGATGCCTCGCATATGGCCGATCGTTCAACCGCGCGCGTGGATCACGACCCCGGGAGTACACTGCGTGGCGTGCCGGTGCTTGCCGACGAAGCGCAGCCGGCGTGGTTCAGCGTGGTGTGCACCGACGCTTCGCGAGAAGTCAACACGGAATCGCGGCCGCAATCGCCGAATGGAATTGCGTTTGGACTGGAAAACGAGTCGGGCCGATTGAACCTCTGCGTGCTGGCCGATTGGGATGTGCGTCAACGTGGCGCCGCTCGTCGGGCGCTGCTCGTGTTGCCCGGCATGACGCTCGAATTGGCCGATTCGATTCTCGACTGGATCGACGCCGACGAAGTGCCTCGCGAGTTCGGGGCCGAGCGCGAATACTACGCGGCGCTCGATCCGCCGCGTGCGCCGCGCAATGCTCCGCCTGAGGCGATCGACGAGCTGCTGCAGGTGCGCGGCGTGACTCGTCGCCTGCTGTACGGTCTCGACGCGAACCATAACGGCCGCATCGACCCCCACGAGCAGACGAATTCCTCGCTGGCCCAGCCGCGCGATGTTGGAATCGCGACGCATCCGCTTGAAGACGATCTTGGTTGGGAGCGCTACCTGACACTGCACAGCGCGGAATCGAACCTCGATCGCGAAGGCCGCCCACGGATCAACCTTAATGCGGCCGATCTTCCTCAGCTTTACCAACAATTGCGGTCGCGCTTGGGTGACGCCTGGGCGCGGTTTATCGTCGCCTATCGGCAAAACGGCCCTTGCGCGGAATCTGGCAAACCATCATCGCACGCCGGGCCGCTCGCTCTCTCGCTGCCGCCGCGGTACCAATTGGCGTCCATGTTCGACCTGCTGGACGTGCGAGTTCGCGCCACGTTGCAGGGTCATCGTACGGTGATCCTCGAGAGCCCATTAGGAGTCCGCGGAACGCCGCTGGCCTCGGACCTGAATCAGCTCCTCGACTATGCCTCGCTGACCGATGAGCCGGCCATTGTCGGCCGGCTAAACGTCGACCTCGCGCCCGAGCGGCTGCTGGCCGCCGTGCCTGGAATGAACGCCGAATTGGCCGAGGCGATCGCGTCTCGCCGCGGTCGTGTGGCGGGCGCGGTCGCCGAGCGCGACCGCCACGCAACGTGGCTGTTCGCCGAGCGGCTTGCTCCGCGCGAATCGTTGCGGCGGTTGGCGCCCTATCTCACGGGCGGCGGCGACGTTCACCGCGCGCAAGTCATCGGCATCTCCGCGCAGCCGGGGCGCGCCGCGCGGATCGAAGTTGTGATCGACGGCACACGGCTCCCCGCGCGCACTATATCGTGGATGGACTTGCGCCAATTGGGCATCGGCTATACTCTCTCGGAGCTGGGGCTCGACGATCTGACTCGTGGCAAAGCTGGCGAGGGCGGGCTGGACTCGCCGGTTTCGCGCGCCAGCCTCCGGCTCAACCCGGCCGCTCGCCCCAGTAGTTAACAACGGTTACGATGGCGAACCTTCTGGCAATCGAATGGGACCAGCGCGAATTGCGCTTTGTCGCCGCGAAAGCGCGCCGCCGCCGGATGCAGGTAACGCATGCTGGTTCGGCGCCACTTGAGCTGCGGCCGGATGAAAACGCGCCCTCGGCCGATCAAATCGGCGCGGCGATACGCGGCGCGGTCGCCTCATTTTCCTGGCGCGTCAGTCAGTCGCTCGTGGGCATCCCTCGCTCGAGCATTGATCTGGAGCCGCTCACGTTGCCGCCGGCGCCTGATCACGAGCTGCCGGGCCTGGTGGCCCATCAGGCGATCATTGAGCTCTCGAGCATGAGCGAAGCGGCCAGCCTCGACTTTGACGCGCTCTCCGACGGTACGCAAGGACCGCGCTCCGTCCTGGTGGCAACAATCGGCCAAAAGACATCGGAGGCCGTCCGCGCCGTGTGCGCGGCGGCAGCGCTGCGTGCCACGCGCTGGCTGGTTCGTCCCTACGCCGCTGCCTCGCTCTTGCTCAATAGTGCACGTCCGCGCGCGGCATGCTGGATGCTGATCGTTCCCACCGGCGACGACGTGGACCTCACGGTCGTGGTCGACCAACACGTTGTGTTTTCGCGCGGCGTTCGCCTGCACGAGGTCGAGTCGCGCGACAGTGCGGCCTTGGTGGCCGAAATTCGCCGGACACTGGTGGCGGTGCGGAACCAGCCGCCGGCGGCCGAGATTCAGGCGATATACGTTTGCGGCGACGGCGCGCTGCACGCGGCGCTCGTGGCCGAGGTGGGCGAACAATTGTCGCTTCCGACGGTGGTGTTCGACCCTTTTGAGAGCCTGGCGCTCGATCCTGCTCAGTTCGGAATCGCGTCCCACGCCAAGAGCTCATATGCGGCGCTCTTGGGGATGTTGGCGGACGAGGCGGCCGGCAAGACGCCGCCACTGGACCTGCTCAACCCCAAGCGTCCGGCAAGAGTCGTCAGCGAGCAGCGCCGGCGGATCCGACTTGCGTCGGCGGTGTTGGCGCCAGTTGTGCTCTTGGGGACTTGGTTCGCATTCGCGCAGTTTTCGGCTCTAAACGGGAAGATTCGCGCCCTCTCGGAGCGCTCTCGCGAACTCGATCAACTGGTGAAGGTTGCATCCCAAAAGCATGCGGCCGCCGACGAGATCGCTCGCTGGGCCGACGGCCAGGTCGTTTGGCTCGATGAGCTACAGGAGCTTTCGCAGCGGTTCCCACGCGCGCGGGATGCAGTCCTGTTACGATTGGCCATGACCCAATCCGCCGCTGGTGGTGGCTTCATGGACATGGAAGGGCTGGTGCGCGATCCGTCGATCGTAGCACGCATCGAGGACCGGTTGCGCGATCCGCGCCACACGGTGCATAGCAAGCGCGCGCAGGAGAACGCCGCCCAGCGCAGCTATACGTGGCGCTTCGAGACCGCGCTGGCGATCAGCGACCAACCGCAATCGCCGGCGGATGCCGCTCCTTCGAGCGATCCGGGCGCTCGCCGAGCTGCTTCACGCGAGCGCAAGCCTTCCCGGGACGCTTCACCGTGAAACGCAACGAAAAAATCCTCGCCGCGCTCTTGGTCGCCGTGCTGGTGTTCGCCGGCGGCAATTGGTTCTTCGAGCGCGCGCTGAACAGTCCCCTCGCCGCGCGACGGCAGAAAATCGCCGAGCTACGCGACGAGATAGCGCGAAAAGAGCTTCTGGTCCGCCATGCGCGCCGAGCCGGTGCGCGCCTCGCCGAGTGGGAAGCACGCGCGCTGCCTTCCAATACCGAGGTCGCTCGTTCGCTCTACCAGAACTGGCTCGTGCAGCTTGTGGCCCGCGCCGAGCTGGACCAGCCCAACGTGGACTCGGGCGAAGCGGTCAAAAAACAGGGCATCTATGAGCGACTTTCCTTTACGATCCGCGGGCGCGGCTCGCTCGAGCAGCTCATTTACTTTCTTTACGAGTTCTACCGTGCCGACCACCTGCACCAGGTGGTCCGCCTGGGAATCACGCCGATTGCCAATTCACCCCGGCTGGACCTGTCGCTGGGGATCGAGGCGCTGGTGCTGCCCGGCGCCGATCGCAAAGAGCGGCTTGCCGGCGGACGCTCGACTCGACTCGCCCACCCCACGTTGGCCGAGTACCGCTTGATCGTGGACCGCAACGTCTTCGGCAACGGCGGGGCGAGTCCCTTCGACGCCGCGGACTACACGTTTCTCACCGCAATCGTCGACAGCGACGGCCAGCCCGAGGCCTGGCTCACGGTGCGGACCACGGCCCAGGTGATGAAGCTGCACGTCGGCGAGAGCTTCGAGGTGGGCCAGTTCCGCGGCACCGTGGTCGACATCGCGGAGCTGGACGTGGTGCTCGACTCGGACGACGAACGCTGGTTATTGACGCTGGGCGAAAATCTGACGCAAGCCACGGCCCTGCCGCCGGAACAATAATCGACCGGCAATGCGTCCTTCCACACGAGCGCGAGGCACCAGCAGAGGGATCGTCATGACACGGATTCGCCCCGCGCCATCCGCTGGATCCTGACTGCCACGGTGCGCCCGCTAAGTGGGGCGATACTGTGCGATCAAAGCGCTACGCGATACGAGCATCCCTCAGCTTGCGCTTCGGGTTGGTATGTATGGCTCACCTGCAACGATCGGTCGTTCGCAACGATGCGAGGCCTCCTACTCCCCCAGCACGTCGTTGAGCACTTCCTCGGCCACATAGATGGGTAGCACGGGGTCGCAGGTCACGGCCACGGCGATCGCGTCCGAGGGCCGCGCGTCGATCTCCACCAGTTCCCCTTCGTGCCGCAGCCGCAGCCGCGCGTAGTAGGTGTGGTCCTTCAGTTCGCTGATCACAACGTCTTGGAACTCGGCGCCGAGGTTCTCGGCCAGGCTCACCAAGAGATCGTGGGTCAAGGGCCGCGGCGAGGCGTAGCCCTTCACGCGGCGGTCGATGCTCGTGGCCTCGAAAATACCGATCAAAATGGGGAACGACCGGTCTCCCTCCACTTCCTTCAAATAGATGACCTGTTGATCCTGTATCTCGCTGATGATGATCCGCGACAACTCCATGTGGACGGGCATGGTCGGACCTTTCGTCGGCAGTGTTTGACTCGCGGCCGTGCAAGCGCGGCAATCTCGATTATAGGTTGGCGGATCGCTGCGGCGAAAGTGCGTCACGAATGCGCCCTACAGCCACACAGCGATACTCCGGATACAGCGAGCGTTTGTCCCAGCGGATGCCGTGCAGGGTGCCACGGCTTTGGCCCTAGGCCGAACCCGTGCGAATGAACGAGCCTCTGGCGAGCCCGTGGCACCCCAGAAGTCAGTCGCCGCCTTGAAGCCCTTTGAGTGTCGAATTGACCGCCGCCAGCCGCTCGCGCAGCTCCGTCAGGGCATCGCGCTCTTGCTGCACTACGGCCGCGGGTGCGCGCGCGAGGAATCGCTCGTCAGCCAGCTTTTTTTCCTTACTTGTAATCAGGTTCGACAGCTTCGCCTGCTCGCGCTCATTCCGTGCACGCTCGGTCGCTACGTCGATCAAGCCCGCCAGATCCACGAAAAGGTCGATGCGCGAAAGGCTCGCGGCCGCGGCGGTCTGTGGCGGTTCGACCGAAGGCCCCCAGGCGGTAGCTGTCGCGCCGGCCATCGACTGGAAATAAGCCGCCATGGGCTCAAGGAGCGCCACCGTGGCGTCGTCAGCGCGCAGGCGGAACTCGATACGAGCACGCGGCGGAATGTTTTGTCGGCTGCGAATGTCACGGATCGCCTTGAGCACCTCCTGGAACCGCGCGAACTGCTCTTCGATCCGCGTGTCGTGCCGGCGCGGATCGGCCACCGGCCAGGGCGCGACCATGACGGCGCGCGCCGCCTGCGCGGGCGGATTCAGTCCGCGCCGTGGCGCGGCCTGGGCCAGCAACTGCCATATTTCTTCGGTCAAGAACGGCACGATCGGGTGCAGAAGCCGCATGAGCGTATCCAGCGCGTGCACGAGCACGCGTTGAGCGGTGGTGCGCGCGGCCGGATCCCCAAGCCGCTGCTTCACCATCTCGAGGTAAAAACTGCAAAACTCGTCCCACCCGAAGTCGTAAAGCTGGCGCGATGCGTCCGCGATCTGATACGCCTCGAGTGCCAACGTTGTCCGTTCGGTCACCGTCGACAGGCGGCTGAGGATCCAGCGATCCTCGATCGCCAGATCCGCGGTGGTCACGTCGCCCGCGGTAAACCCATCGAGATTCCCCAGCACGAACCGAGCGGCATTCCACAGTTTATTGCAGAAATTACGGGCCACCTCGAAGCGTTCGCTCACCACCGCGCCTTTGGGCAGGGCGACATCGGCCGTATCGGTCGCCCATTGCGTCGAAAAGCTCTTGCGGCACTTTGAGCACTCGATCCGCGGCAGCACGCGGTTTTCGCGCGTCTGGGGAATGAGCGACTGGCAATGCGCGCACTCGAAGTCGACCGGCATCCGCACGTCTTGCGTCTGCGTCGTCAAGTAGGCCATGCCGAAACGGAGCGAATCGGCCCCCACTTTCTCGATCACGTCCAAGGGATCAACGCCGTTGCCCTTCGATTTCGACATTCCCTCGCCGTAGCCGTCCAGGATTTTGGGATGAATGAACACCTCGCGGAATGGCACGTCACCGACGTTGTAGAGGCCGGTGAGGACCATCCGCGCCACCCAGAGGGTCAGGATGTCGCGGTTGGTGACCAGGACGCTCGTGGGGTAGTAATACTTCAGCTCCGGAGTCCGATCCGGCCACCCGAGCGTCGAGTGGGGCCAAAGCGCCGAGCTGAACCATGTGTCCAGCACGTCTTCGTCCTGATCGATCTTGCATCCGGGGATCGCATTCAAGGGCAGATCTTCATCGCGCGCGCAGATCAGCCAGCGGTCGTGCTCGGCGTCGCGGCGCCATGCCACGTCATCACGACCAGCAAATGCGCGGCGGAGATCCGGCTCACTCGGCCCCTTGGCATACCAGATCGGGATGCGATGCCCCCACCAGAGCTGCCGGCTGACGGGCCAATCGCGCTTTTCGCCCAGCCAGTCAAGATATCCCTTGGCATATCGCGGCGGAACGATCTTGACGCGGCCGTCGATCACCGCGTCCATGGCCGATTGGGCCAAGGTGTCCATCTTCACAAACCACTGGTCGGCCAGCATGGGCTCGATCGGCGTCTGTGAGCGGTCGGAGTGCGCCAGCTCGATCTCGCGATCCTCGACTCGTTCCACCAGGCCTTCGGCGTCCAAGTCGGCCACGACGCGTGCTCGCGCCTCTTCAATCGTGGCGCCTTGATAGGGGCCGGCTTGCTCGTTGAGCGTGCCATCCGGATTCAGGATGTTCAGCATGGGGAGCCGGTGCCGCTGCCCCACCTCATAGTCATTGGGATCGTGACCGGGGGTGATCTTGACGCACCCGCTGCCCATTTCGGGCTTGGCCCACTCGTCGGCGATCAGCGGGATTTCGCGATTCAAGAGGGGCAATCGCAGCCGCCGCCCGTCGTCGGCCATTCGCTTCAACTGCAAGAGTCGTAGCAGCATGTCGCGCTGCCGCTGGTGCGCCGCGTCGAGTTCGGCCTGTATCTCCGCGCGCTGCTTTGGCGATGCCGCCGCAAATTTCGCCGACAGCTCCTCGCGGTGCCTCGCCAGCGCTCCCGCCGCGTCCGGATGCACCGCCACGGCCGTATCGCCCAACATCGTCTCGGGCCGCGTCGTGGCGATCGTTACGTACTGCGGCTCGCCCGGTCGCGGATCGATCACCGGATACTTCAAGTGCCAGAAATGTCCAGCAACCGTTTCGTGGAACACCTCGTCGTCGCTCACCGCCGTTTGCAGGAGCGTGTCCCAATTCACCAGCCGTTTGCCGCGGTAAATCAGCCCGTCCTTAAACATTCTGAAGAACGTATGCCGCACCGCGCGTGCGCACATATCATCGAGCGTGAAGCGCGTGCGCCGCCAGTCGCAGCTCGCCCCAAGTTGCTTGAGCTGATCGAGGATGCGTGCTTCGTATTCATCTTTCCACTGCCAGATGCGGCGTACGAGCGCTTCGCGGCCCAGCTCGTGGCGCGTCTTCTTCTCCAGCGTCAGCAATCGCCGTTCGACCACCGCCTGGGTCGCGATCCCCGCGTGATCGGTGCCGGGCATCCACAGCGCGTTGAAGCCCTGCATTCGCTTGAAGCGAATGAGGATGTCCTGCAAGGTGTAGGTCAAGGCGTGCCCGAGGTGCAGCGCTCCGGTTACGTTCGGCGGCGGGATGGCGATCGTAAACGGCGTCCGCCGCTCATCAGGATTGCTGTGAAAGTAGCCTTGCTTCTCCCAGAACGGATACCAGCGGCGCTGTGCCGCCGCGTGATCGTACTGCTTGGGCAGCTCGGCCGTGGATGGCAATGTGGACATCGTGCTCTCAATCTCGAATGAACATCGAGCCTAAACGGTCACCGCTGCGCGGGCCTCGTCCTTGCACAACTTGTACTCAAAACTGTCGACCAGCGCCAGCCAACTGGCCTCGATGATGTTCTCGCTCACGCCGATCGTTCCCCAGATTTCCTGCCGGTCGCGGCTCTCGATCGTCACGCGGACCCCGGCCGCCGTGCCGGCCTCGGAATTGATCACCCGCACCTTGTAGTCCACAAGCTGCATCTGGCCCAGCGCCGGATAAACGTCGGAAAGCGCCTTGCGCAGCGCCGCATCGAGCGCGTTGACCGGCCCGTCTCCCTCGGCCACCTCGTGCCGCACCTGGTCGTTCACGCGCAGCTTGACGGTGGCCTCAGTCGTCGCCGGCTGATCGCGGTCCGCCTCCACCATCACGTGGTAGCTGATCCGCTCGAAGTGCGGAGTATACGTGCCGGCGCACTTTTTCACCAAGAGATCAAACGACCCTTCGGCCGCCTCGAACTGATAGCCGGCGTTCTCCAGTGACACGACCCGTGCGAGAATGCGGTCCATCAACTCGCGGTCGTGCTGCAGGTTGTGCTTGGTCGTCAGGGCCATGATGTTCGAACGGCCCGACAATTCGCTGACCAAAACGCGCCGCTCGTTTCCCACGCTCTGGGGCGGAATGTGCTCGTAACTGCGCGCGACCCGCGCCACGGCGTGCGCGTGCATGCCCCCCTTGTGCGCGAAGGCGCTGCGTCCGACGAAAGGCTGGTTGGCACGCAGGTGCATGTTGGCCGTCTCGTACACGTAGCGCGACAGGTCCGTCAAGTGTTCCACCCCGGAGCTCGAAAGCACCTGGTAGCCGCTCTTCTTGAGCGCCAGGTTCGCGATCACCGAGATCAGGTCGGCGTTGCCGCAGCGCTCGCCAAAGCCGTTGACGGTGCCCTGAACCTGCACGGCTCCGGCATCCACCGCAGCCAGCGAATTGGCCACCCCCACCTCGCAGTCGTTGTGGCAATGAATGCCCACCGGCACCGCCAGGGCCGACCCCGCCGCTTTCGTCAGCTCGGCGATCTCCTCGGGCATGCTGCCGCCGTTCGTGTCGCACAAGACCACCAACTTCGCTCCCGCCTCCGCCGCCGCGCGGATGGTGGAGAGTGCGTATTCGGGATTGGCCTTCCAGCCATCGAAGAAGTGCTCCGCGTCGTAGATCACCTCCCGGCCGTGTTCGCGCAGATAGGCCACGCTGTCGCGGATCATCGCCAGGTTCTCTTCCGGCGTGACGCGCAGCACCTCGGTGGCGTGCAGGTCCCACGATTTTCCCACCAGCGTGATCGTCCGAGCGCCGCACTCCAGCAGCACGCGCATGCCGGGATCGTCGCTGGCCGGCACTCCCTTGCGGCGCGTCATGCCAAAGGCGCACACTTCGGCATGTTCGAGCGGAAGCTCGCGGATGCGAACGAAGTATTGGGCGTCCTTCTCGTTCGAGAGAGGATAGCCTCCCTCGATGTAATCGAACCCGACCGCGTCAAGCCGCCGCGTAATCATCAGCTTGTCCTCGAGCGAAAAGCTGACGCCCTCGCCCTGCGTACCGTCGCGCAGCGTCGTGTCGTAGATCTGAATTCGCCGCATGGCCGTCACCTCGTTCGATTTCAAGATCAGCATGCGCCTCGTCAGGAAAGCAAAAAGCCCCAAGGCCGCGTCCGGCCTCAGGGCTTTTTTGATCGGTCGTCCCGGTCGCGCGTGCCCTTAAGGCCGTGCCTCCTCAATAATAACGACGTCGATTATTACATCCATCGAGCCTTCTCGCGCGATCCCCCCGCGCATCCGCAACGCCCTATAACGGTTCACCGTAGGCATGATCATTTGCTCGAAACCGCCCTAATTCCCATGGCGCGCACGTTCCACCGCGCCACAAGCATATGGCCGCCGAGAACCGATGTCAACGTGCGTAGGTGCTTGAATGTGACGGATACGCGACGCTTTTGGCTTGTACTGGATGTCCATGCTAAAGTTGGAGCACCTTGGCGAGACACACGCGAGGTTGATCATGCAAGAACGGATTAAGGTACGGCGGCACCTGTATTGTCGGCGCGCGATCGTAACGAGATGGCTTTTCGCGGCGCTATTGGCCGCGTGGATGACTGTCGCGGTACGAGCGGGAGAGGGACGGCTTGCGCTGTCGGTCATCGACCGAGAGACCCAGGCGCCCGTGGCGTGCCGCATGCACCTTAAGAACGCCGCCGGCAAGCCCGTTCGGCCCCCCCGAGTTCCCTATTGGCACGATCACTTCGTGTTTCCCGGCAGCATCGAGCTCACGCTGCCACGCGCGAATTACACCTTCGAGCTGGAGCGCGGGCCGGAGTACACCGTCGTCCGAGGTCATTTCACGATCGAGGATTTTGCCGACGACGAGAAGACGGTCGAGCTGGCTCGCGTCGTGGATATGGCGGCCGAGAGTTGGTGGTCGGCGGACCTGCACATCCATCGTGCGCCGGATGATATCGAGCTGCTGATGCAGGCTGAAGACCTGCACGTCGCGCCGGTCGTTACCTGGTGGAACAAGAAGAACCATTGGGCTGGCCGCCGGCTGCCCACGTCGCCCTTGGTCTGTTTCGATGGCAATCGCTATTACCACCTGATGGCCGGCGAGCACGAGCGCGAAGGGGGAGCGCTCTTGTATTTCAATCTGCCGGAGCCGTTGCCGATCACTCAGGCCGAGCGCGAGTATCCCTCGCCGCTGGAATTTCTGACCGCGGCTCGCCATTCGAGTGGTGTCTGGGTCGATGTCGAGAAGCCTTTTTGGTGGGATGTGCCCGTCTGGCTGGCCAGTGGGCTGGTCGATTCAGTGGGCCTGGCAAATAACCACATGTGCCGCTCGGAAATGCACGCCGACGAGGCCTGGGGCAGGCCGCGCGACAAAAGCCGATTGCTCGATCCCTGGGGAAACGGTCTTTGGTCGCAGGAGATCTACTATCACCTGCTCAATTGCGGGCTACGCGTGCCCCCGTCGGCGGGAAGCGCCTCGGGCGTGCTCCCCAATCCCGTGGGATACAACCGCATGTACGTCTTTGTTGGGGACGATTTCTCATACGAGCGGTTTTGGGAAGGTTTTCGGCGCGGCCGCGTGGTGGTTACCAACGGGCCGCTCGTTCGTCCGCTCGTGGCCGGCAAGCTCCCGGGCCACGTGTTCGCAGGCGAGGAGGGTGCTCCGCTGGCGCTCGACGTGAATCTAAAGCTGTCCACGCGCGATCCGTTGAACTACTTCGAGATCATCAAAAACGGCCAGGTCGAGCGCAGCGTCCGGCTCGACGAGTGGGCGAAGCATGGACAGTTGGAACCGCTCGTATTCGAGGAAAGCGGCTGGTTTCTAATTCGTGCCGTGACCGACGTTCGCCATACCTACCGGTTTGCCTCGACGGGGCCGTATTACGTCGAGATCGGCGAGCGGCCGCGCCGCATCAGCCGGCAATCGGTCGAGTTCTTTCTCGACTGGGTCGGCGAGCGCATGGGCCGCATCGACCTCGCCGACAACCAACAGCGTGCCGAAGTGCTCAAGCATCACGAGATGGCCCAGCAATTCTGGCGTGATCTCCTCGCCAAGGCCAACGCTCCTTAACCTTTATTGACGCAGCGGTACTGAGAAATCGCTTGCGGACCAGACGGCTCCGAATTAGCGTGGAAATTAGTACCGGTGCGCACGAGCAAGAACGCGACAGAGGGAAACTCGCATGGCTCGCTGGAGTTGGTTGATGGCTCTGGGCACATTGTGCGCCGCCGGTTGTGCGCGCGCCGAGAAACCGCTCGGCGTCGGCGTCTTCCGGCAAGCAACGGCGCTCGGCGCTCAGAATAATCCGGCCGGAAAAGCGCCGCGAGCAGGCAATCAAAAATCGCCGTCCGCCCCCGCCGCCACGCCGCGTCGATCCGGCCGGACCGGCACGGGCGACAGCAATATAAAGACCCCTTTCGTCCGGCGATTGCTGGCCGTGCTCGATGAAGTTGACGATGCCCCGCAGCGCGACATCGACACCGTCCGCAAGCTGCTCCGCGATTCGGACGACCAGCTAAGCCGCATCCTCGGCGATAATGCTCGCCAATTGATCCTCAAGGCCAACAATCCGCGGCGGTCGCGACTGAGCATTCATCCGCCTCAGCCTGCGCAAGAGCCAAACAAGGCACAGCGCGGTGCCAGCGCACCCCAAGGCGCAAAGCAACCGTCGTCAAGCGCGGACTAAGAGCCTATCCGAACACGCCAGGGTGTCGGGTGCCACGGCTGGCTTGTCCCGGCTTGTGCAGTAGTGCTTCGGTCAGCTACCAGGCAACGGCCGGCGGGAGCTTTATAGTCGGGTGGCGGGGGCTAAGCGAAGCGTGCCCCCGTGAGTCGCCGGGTGCCACTGCTGGCTTGCCCAGCCGT